>JGI2173J19968_10000515_pt1 | contig 14495 bp, 18 predicted proteins | sample DeeMarSWOR136_30_FD_19968 | JGI IMG/M metagenome (IMG submission 19968) | reverse complement strand
TCATTGAAAGGAGTTCTTGCTTAGTGGTAATCTACAACCTTGACCTTTTCTATCCGCGCTACGTATGGAATGGAATTGATCTCCTGCAGAATTTCTTTCTCTATGTCCGTATTCGTTTTGTTTTTGTAGGCTTCAGGATCCTCAACCAACCGAGCGGTTATGAACACTATTTTCTTCACAGGCTTGATTTTGGACATGCATCATACCTCAAATTGGAGAGAAACGTAACTCAACGTTGCCATCAGAACCGGAGCGATAGGTTTGCGCGAACTGTGTGAAAACCTCAAGAAAGCGGTGTCCCTTTTCGGTTATCACGTATGTGTCTGAATTACGCTCAAGCAGATATCGTGATGTAAGAAGGGCCAAGTAATCTTTGAGTTGTGCGTAATTCAGGTTGTTTTTACGCATGATGCGCGTCTTTCGCTTTGCGTGTTTACAGAATGCCAATATTTGAGCCATGATCTCGATTCTTTGTCTCTTCATCTTGAAACCTCTCTAGACGTTTCTAAGTGTACTCCCCTCTCTCAATTCGCGTTGTCTTGGAATTTTAGACTTTGAATACCTGCGGACTTTTAAATGTTTACGGACTTTTAAATATGTGTGACTGTGATACAACAGTAACAACGTGAACGCGCTCAAAAATCTGCACGCGTTCGATAGCCAAAAAAGTCATGCTCAATAAGCTTAGCAACCAGCAAGTATTCCAGATGCCGCTTCAATCTGCTACGACGCATGTCAGTGTCTCGCATAATTTGTTTGAACCAGCTGTTTCCGCCTCGAAGCTGAATTGCTGAATGGATTTTTGCACACCATTTGCAGTTCAGGTCCGGGGCATTTTTGTCATGAATGGGCATATTCGGTCATTTTTGACTGATACTTGATAAATCGCTTAAAGATCTGCGCCCAAAAAGTACAATCATAAGCCTCACAGAGATTGCTAAAAGTGAATAAAATGGATGTTTGTTTTCCTTCCTTGACGTGCGAGCAGAATTACAGAAAAGTTATAGCAGAAAGCGAATAACTAAGGAAATCGTGAGTGTTATGAATGGTATTTTTGATCCCTTGGCTGAGCTAGTTTCGCGTAACCTATACAAAATCGTTTTTTCCTTGGTAGCTGCTGCAATAATCTATATTGTATACAGGCTTCTCGCAAGGCAGATAGCAAAGCTAATGGAGCAGAAGAAACTTGAAGAGGATATTGCTTTCACTCTGAAGAGAGTTCTGCAAGGGCTAGCTGTTCTGTCTATTCTTGCTGTCATCTTTGCACAGTTCGGTGTCGAAGTAGGCATAATAGCTGGTTTGCTGACTCTAGCTGGAAGCACTATAATAGGCTTTGCTGCAATGAACACTCTTGGCAACGCCATAGCTGGCATAATCGTGATGATCAGCAGACCTTTCAAGGTTGGAGACAGAATCTGCTTCCAGGGACAGTTTGCAGACGTGATAGACGTTGACTTGATTTACACAAGAATGAAGACACTTGACAATGTTCTGATTTCAGTTCCAAATCAAGAATTGCTGAAATCACCAATTGACAACTATGAAAAAAGGAGAGTGGTCAGACGAAGCTGCTCAATTACTGCTGGATACGAACTCGGTTTTGAACAAGTTGAGAAAGCTCTGCTTGAAGCTGCAAGCGATGTAAGAGGAGTGTTGGAAGCCCCAAAACCTTATGTTTGGATCACGAGATTCGGAGACTTTGCAGTTGAATACACTCTCTACACATTCACCAATCAGATAAGACGTCTTCCAGAAGTAGAAGCCGGTCTTAAGAGGACAGTCTTGGAAACATGCAAGAAACACAAGATTGACATCAGCACACCAACACTGATTCAAAGGGCGGAAAGCAGCAGTAATGAAGTCACAATTGCTTGAACCCTAGTACGCGCGAGGGTTATTGTCAACAAAATATATCCAATCCGAACAGATAAGAAAGAACGGGACAATAATTTAATCGAACCTCGCTGCAAATCTGGAGAAATGAATATATACTATAAAAAGGGTGAAGAGTAAAAAAGTGATTTCATGGAAAAATCAGAAGAGGAAGAGATCCGGAAAACACTGGAAACTTTTTTCGATGGACTCCGAACACTGGATTATGACAAGATCAGCGAAACCTTTTACGGGGAAGGACTCAGTATTGGAGTGTCCAGGGGTCAGGGTCAGATCAGTCATGTCTTGAGAGATCATTGGAAAGAGATGGGTGAAAGAGAGAGAGCTAAGGGAGAAGACTTTAGTAATGCAACTGTTCACTGGAAAATAAGATCTCTTAACATAATCGGTAATGCTGCTTCAGTGATAATCGATTTAGCTTTTGGAACTAGGTCGGAAGCTGGTGAAAAGATAACTGAAAGGTATATCGATCTCTACCATATGTTAAAGACCCGTGACAAATGGGTCATCGTCAATAAAATATATCCGACGAATATTGATATAAAAAGAAAACAGCAGATGGACAAATGGCCGATTATACCATAAAATCCTGTGAACCAGGTTTTGAAGAGCAACGCGCTAATTCAGAATTTCTAAGAGTTTTTCTCCTTTCAGTATAACACTGATAGCTGGAACTATTCAGAAGTCGAACGCGCACATGACTTTTAGTTATGTTGTTTTACACTTCAGATACCTATCTATCTTTGATAAACAGGTCACACCTGACTTTAACTCAAATCTGAGCAACAAGTAGCTTGACAAAGACATTAAACCAAGACCAAGCACCCCAAAAAATACGATTTCAGTTTTGGCAGAAATTGCGATCATATCTCGGATATGTCGATGTACAATTTCCTTTCTCCAAGGTTAGGGAAGTCTTTCTGTTTTAGAGGCTTGATGAAGAAGTGTAGTTTTAATTTGGCATGCCTGAATTGTGAAAGCGCTGCAGCAGCTTGGCTCTCTGGATCTAGAGGTATATGTATAAAGTTGATTTCCTTCTCCAGAGCTAAGTTGATCACGTGCTTAATCAATTCTGTGATGCTTTCCGAGTCCTTGTAAGCCAACGTGGTCAAGTTGTAGCTCAAGAGTGGTTCTCCTTGCATCGGAATGCTGGGCATTTTGGTGAACAACCCGATTAGCCTCATCAAAAATATCTGAGCTTTCATCTTCCAATTGAATCTCTTTACGATGTATTTTCTTACCTTGTCGTATTCCCAGTATCCTAAACAGGCCTTAATTCCCTCATTATCTTCAAAAACGAGAATGTTATGAAAGTCGAAGTAGGGCATCCTTCCAACGTACTCTATAAAGTCTCTGGTTTTGAAAGGAGTGAAGAAGTCGTAATCTTGATACATCTCGTTAATCAAATTTACTACTCTTCCAACATTACTCTTCTCCATTTTCCTTATGTTCGTTACTCTTACAATTCTCTGCTTTCTGTAAGCCGTCAAAGAGAATGTTGCACACTCCTTCAATTTCTTGAAACTCATTTTCGAAAACAAGTTTATCGAAGGCAGGTTATCCTCCGCAATGTTTAGATGTAGTAAGTCAACGTTCTTGTCACGGGCAATATGTTCTATGTGGTCTTGCAGTTTTATTGCGATTCCTTTTCGTCGGTGATGTGAATCAACTATGAAGCCATACTCGTAGGCTGTCTTGAATTGTCTACCTCCTACGTAGGTATCGCTGATTGCACAAGCTGCAGAACCAACTATGCTGCCATCTTCAATGGCTACGAAAACATGCCAGTCTTTAAAGGGTCTGGAACGGTCAAAGTAATCAGGTGAGTCGTCGACACCAAGGATAAAGCTAGTACCTTGTGGACATCGTTTCTGAAGTTCAATAAGAGCCTCATTATCCTTTTCGGCAGCTTCTCGAATTCTAATCACATTGTTCCTCTACCATAGGTCCTATTGATGTCGCCTATTCCAGTATGCAATAATTCATATTTATGTAGTTCACACTAACAGGAATCCTATTTATATAGAAAAATGGGGAGCTTGCGAGAGACATCCCCAGTCTTCATTTAAATAGTTGTTCAACCACAATATTGCACTCTCAAAAGAAACAATCTGCATTCACTCTTGGATGGGAAAGCGTTGGTTGGCAAACCTCTTGTTTCAATCGTGTCCGCTGGATTATCAAAGTTCGGCAGACGAGAAGGTGTTTATGGACGAGAACTTTTCGCTGAAGCTGTGACAGAGGCGTTTGAGCGATGTCCCAATCTTGACCCCAAAAACGACGTTAAGGCTGTAATCATTGGCCACATGGGCGAGTCTTATGAGCATCAGGGACACACCGGCCCAACATTAGCAGACTGGGCTGGTTTATTGCCATCAGCAGCCTTAAGAACGGAAGGCGCATGTTCATCATCTGGAGTTGCATTACGCATCGGAATTCTAGCCTTGCTCTCCGGACTTTATGACATAATACTTGTTGGCGGCGTTGAAAAAATGACACATAGAACCACACCAGACGTAACAGAGTTTTTAGCAATGGCTTCGGACTTCCCGTTTGAACAGTGGCACGGTCTAACCTTTCCAAGCCTTTACGCGCTTATGGCAACAGTTCACATGCACAAATATGGCACAACCGAAGAGCAGATGGCGTTAGTTGCCGTCAAGAATCATCATAATGGAGCGTTAAATCCGAAAGCACACATGCAGAGAGAAGTCAGCTTAGAAAAGGCTTTGAATTCACGCATAATCGCTTGGCCGTTGAAACTTTACGATTGCTCTTTAATCACAGATGGAGCTAGTTGCCTGATTTTGACAAAGCCAGAGTTGGCAAAGAAATTCACAGACACACCAGTACATATTATAGGGTCAGGGCAAGCCAGCGACACAATAGGCTTGTATGAACGTGAAAGCCTCACAACCTTAAAAGCAGCAAAGCTCGCGGCAAAAGAAGCCTACAATATGGCTGGAGTCAAGCCAAACGACATAGACGTAGCCGAAGTCCACGATTGCTTTACCATAGCTGAAATCATAGCCTACGAAGACTTAGGCTTCTGTGAGTTAGGAAGAGGCGGGAAAATGATTGAAACTGGCACAACAACGCTTGAAGGAAAGCTTCCCGTGAACACAAGCGGCGGTTTGAAGTCAAAAGGTCATCCAGTAGGCGCAACTGGCACTGCGCAGGCTTATGAGATTTTCTTGCAGCTGACAGAACAAGCCGAAAGGAGACAGGTGAAAAAAGCAGAAATAGGCTTAGCTCATAATGTGGGCGGTTCCGGTGCCACTGCTACCGTGCATATTTTTAGGAGAGGATAAAAGATGGCAGAAGCTCCGTTGCTGTTTTCCATTGAAAGCTTCTACAAGTATATCTCAAAGAGGAAACTGATGGCTGCCAAATGTAGAAAATGTAACAAACTTCTTGTTCCACCTAGACCGATGTGCACGGACTGCTACTCAAAGGATTTGGAATGGATTCAACTTAAGGGAGAGGGCAAGCTACTCAGTTATACAATTATTCACGTTTCGCCCAAACAATTCGAAAGCATGATTCCCTATGTCGTCGGCATTGTGGAATTAACTGAGGGGCCTAAACTGCCCGGCATGTTACGCAATGTTGAATCTGACAAAATCAGGATTGGCATGAAACTGAGAGTAGATTTCGACACAGTCTTGCCGTCTGAGTGGCCTCAATGGCCAAGATATTACTTCAAACCTTTGGAGGCTACTTCTTAGTTCTTTTTGTTCAGTTGCTCTATCAGTGTGATTATATCGGTTGGCGAAGAAACCAGGCAGTGGGCTCCTGCGTTCGTTAGTTCCTGCGGAGTCGCTATTCCAGTTGTCGTTCCAACTGCGAACACCTTAAGTGCTCTGGCGCTGTTCATGTCCCAAACGCTGTCTCCGACAACAATTGCTTCCTTCGGCTTAACCTTAAGCGCGTTTAATGCAGTTTTCAGATGAACGGGATTCGGTTTAACCATCAAGACATCGTCTCGGGTGATGACAGTATCAAAATACCGTTTAAGTTTGAAAGTTTCAAGAATGTGTTTCACCGAGTTTTTGCCGTTAATCGTGAACACTGCGAGTTTAAGCTTCATCTTTCTTAAAGCTTTCAAAGCTTCTCGGATTCCTGGTATCAGGTTGGTTGTGCGGGCAGCTTCAATTTCATATTCTGCGGCTATGGAAAAAATAGACGTTTTTATTTTTTCAACTTGTTTCTCTTTATGATGATTTTTCAAGAAGATTTCTGCTTTGTTTAGTATTTCGAATAGGTTGTCGCTCATTGAAAATATGGACCGGGGAAAGCCTTCTTCGACTAGGTAATGGATGATTTCGGCTCTTGACGCCATATAGTCGAGGTTAAAATCTGCTATCGTGCCGTCGAGGTCGAAGATAACAGCCCTGATTTTCAATAAGCGATCACCGTTTGCGTTTCGTTGGTTAGGATTGCTATTGCTGAGAATCCTGTAAGATATATCTTGCGGTTACCAACTGTATTTAGGGTTCCTTATGAACTGGCAGGAATACACGGATAATCCTCTCTGGCCGATTCTTGTTGAAACTGTTCACACTATGGTTATGTATCCGCATCATAAAGCCTACACAAGGGATGTCGCTTTACATGAACAGGCAGACATAAGGCCAACAGACCTAGCAACCAATCTTGGAATCACGCTTGGCGAGGCTCTCGTTATCTTTTATGAGCTAGAAAAAGAAAAAAGCGAAGTCAAACCATGACTAGACCGCTTGCACTACTGAGGCTTTGAAGACAAGAAAAACCTTGGAGCCCATGTTGAGCTGCATCTCGCTGAACGACCGTTTAGTCACCTGCACAACAAACTCTCTTCCAGCCTTAACTTTCAGCCTCATTACTGGTCCGAGGTCAACCATTTCGATGATTTTTCCTTTGAACATGTTTCTGGCGCTGGATAAAATGGGCTTCTTCGAAACAATGATGTCTTCGGGTCTCACGTAGATTGTCACTTCCCCGGTTCTCTGAATAGTTGCTTCTATTTGAACTCCTTCGCCTATGTCTATTAGAGAAGTGCCTTCTGAGGTTGTTTCTGAAATGCCCGAAAAGGAGTTTTCCAGTCTCGCAAAGCTTGCAAGATATTTGGATGGAGTTTTGAAGATTTCTTGGATCGTGGCGACTTCTCTCAGTTTTCCGTTTAGGAGAAGTGCTGCTCTTTTGGCGAGGCTTTCTGCTTGGAACATGTTGTGTGTTGCTATGACTATTGTTGTTTTCTTTTGTTTGTTAACCAACGTGAGTGCTTCTTCTATGATTGAAGCGTTTTTGGGGTCAATGTTGACTGTGGGTTCGTCTAGTAGCAAGAGTTCTGTCTCGAGCACTAGCGCCCTTGCAAGGGCTACTCTTTGTTGTTCACCGCCTGAAAGTTTCTTTGCTGATCGTTTTTCATATCCTTCCAGTTTCACTATTTTCAGAGCTTCTTTAACTCTTCTCTTCAATTCTTGTTTAGGAAGCCCCCTGAGTTTTAACCCGTAAGCAACGTTATTGTAGGCGTTCGTGTTGAACAAGGCAGTTTTCTGGAAAACCATTGTAGCGTTTAGCCTCACTTTATCTATGTTCTTGTGGTTGACTTCCGCGCCTTTGAAGAATATTTTGCCGCTTGTTGGTTTTTCGATGCCAGTCATTATTCGTAATAGTGTGGTCTTGCCTGCACCGTTTGGACCAAGGAGGCTTAGAATCTCGCCATTTACGACATTTAAGTCAATCCTGTCTAATGCCGTTATTTTCTCGTATTGTTTCGTTATGTTTTTGAGTTCGATTATGAGCTTCATGCTTTGCGCCTCTGAATTAAGTTGATTGAAAGGCTTAATGTTGAAACTATCAGCAAGAGTATTATTGCTAATGCTATTCCAAGCGCTATGTTTCCCTTGTTGGTTTCAAGGGTGATAGTAGTGGTTAAAACACTTGTGCGACCACTTATGTTTCCTCCGACCATCAGGGCGACACCTAACTCTGCTATGGCTCTGTTGAAGCTGGCGGTGATTGCCAAGACAACTCCGCTCAACGATTCTTTCAGCACAGCCATGGAAGCCTCAAACTCTGACGCCCCCAAAGTCTTGGCTAAATCCTTAATTTCTGGATCAACAGATTCGATGGCGCTTGCAATGAAACTTACAACTATCGGAGTTACAAGGATGGCTTGACCAAGTATTATCCCCGCTGGGTCATATAATATACCCATGAAGCCTAGAGGACCCGACTTTGAAAGAAAAAGGTAGAGAATAAGTCCTAGCGTTACAGTCGGTACGCCCAAGAGAGCGTTGAACATCCCTTTTAAGACGAATCTACCCTTAAACCTATATAAGCCAAGAGCTGTTGCTATTGGGACTGCCCATAAGACTGAGAGAAGTGTGGCTGAGCCTGAGACCAAAACTGACCTTGTAGTGATTTCTATAACTGTGGCGTTTCCAGAAATGATTAGTTCAAAAGCCTTTACTAATCCTTCAATGATTTCCATTACCAAAACGAAACGCGCTCCCATTATTAGTCATAAAGGTCTTCATAATTCACGCGATATTCTGGTGGACATTCGTAACTATCAAAGAAGGCGAATTCTCTTATCCACTTGGCTTGGTTTGTGTTTTCTTCGAGGTTCTTCACTGCTGGATCAAATAGGCTTTGATCATAGGTGTCTTTGCCATATTGTGCAGTAATTTGTTGTCCGTCTTCTGATATGAGGAATTTAATGAAAGTCATGGCACCCTTGAAGTTTACATTGGAATGAAGTTTTGGGTTGACGGCTATCGCACTGTAGACATTGAGCAGTTCTTTTCCTTGGCTTGCCAGCACTTTCAGTGAAATCAAGTCATCCTTGTAATATTTGAGGTATGTGCCCATATCAGCAAGAGTATAGGCTGACATTTCTTCTGCTATCTTGAGTGTGGCGCCCATTCCTGAGCCAGCGTTAATATACCACAAGGATTCCTTGGACAACGTTTCCCAGTCGAAGCCAGATGTAGTCCACAAAGCCTTTTCTTTAGAATGGGTTCCAGAGTTGTCTCCTCTTGAAATCCAGAGGGTGTTTCCGTCTCTTCCACTTTCAACAATCTTTTGCAAAGCTTCTGATGGTGGGACTTCAGTGATTTTTGCTGGATCTGTTTCTGGTCCAACTATGGCAAAGAAGTTGTAGGCTATGACTTTTCTGTTAACTCCGATTCCGTCTGTTAAGAATTTTAGCTCTTGTGCTGGCGCGTGTACAAGTATCAAGTCTGCGTCACCTCTCTCTGCATGCTTGATGGCTATGCCTGTCCCAACCGAGATGAAGTTAAGGTCTATCGGGTATCTGGCTTCGAATGCGTTTTCAATTGCATCTAGGAGCCCAGTGTCGTAGAGGCTTGTTGTAGTTGAGATTATAAGACGTTCTCTCACATTGACCCGAAGATAGAAGGTGGTTGCAGCAACTGAGCCAACTATCGCAGAGATGAGCAAAATCAACCATAACGCAAATGTTCGGTTCATTTGTTAAGCCTCGTTATGTTTGAACGTACATATCGACTTTTGTAGCCCTTATAACTCTTTCTCAAAATGGCATAGACAGCTCACAGAACAAAGAATCACATGGGTTGTCAGCGCGGCTTACTAACTTATGCTTATCGTCATGACCTAACTTCTTTATTTGCCTTTCTCGCCTCATAGCTTCTGTTCTAGTGTCAAATTCTTCTATGTAAACAAGCCTTTTGGGTCTGTGAAGTTTAGTGTATCTAGCCCCAATGCCTCTCACATGTCGCTTAACACGCGAGTATATGTCCTTGGCATACCCAGTGTAATAACTGCCATCTTCACAAAGTATGACATAGACATAATATGGCACAATTAACAACTCTTTATGCAAATAATCATGAGGGGTAATTTAGTTTTCTGGCTTTTATGCCTACACTAGTCGCAATATAAGACTACTTCTTTACTTGACGAATGCACATGCACAAGAAGCAAGAGGACTAACAGTTTTGTCTTCTTTTAATTTAAAAAGGTATATACACGCACATACCTATTCCACAACCCTTAAAAACTGCGCTGCTCAATGAGCATGACGGACTGAATTGAGTGTAGAAAACATGTCAGATGAAGAACAATCCGAAAGTAAAGAGTTGGTAAAGATAGAGAAATTGACCCCAAATTCGAGAGAAGTGAACACCATTGTGAAGGTGATCTCCAAAAGCGAAGTTAGGAACGTCACAGGAAGAGACTATTCCGTTCGCAGAGTTGCAGATGCCTTGGTCGGAGATGAAACAGGATGCGTATACCTAACGCTCTGGGACGAAAACATAGACAAAATAAATGAAGAAGCCACCCTAAGCATTACAAATGGCTACGTGAACTTGTTCAGAGGGAACATGCGCCTAAACATAGGGAGATACGGCAGCTTCGAACTCCTAGAAGAATCCCCCGTAACAGAAGTGAACACAGAGAACAATTTGTCTGATAAACGATACGAACAAGAAAGGCGATATAGTCGACCCAGATACGGTGAAAGAAGAGGTTACCAGAGAAGAAGAAGATACTAAACGTACACCGAGAACCCAGTCTACTTCACAAATTTCCTACGATTCCTTTTGAATCTCTTTTTGCATTTCACACTACAGAAATAATAAGTTTCTCCTTCATGCCTGATCTTAAATTTGGCTGTCTTTTCGTCCAGAATTACGCCGCAGACAGGATCCCTAGGCATTGTCTCGCCATTCACCTCACACAGTTATGAATGCATAAAGATGTGCCGCTTATTAATATTAATGGTTCTAGAGGCTCAAAAACGCGCGCACAACGTATAAGAATAAATCGTTTGTGTCTGTGGCTTTTGGGAAATGCATAAAGCCTTCTAAGCGAGTCATGTAGTGTTGTGGTGAATACGTTTGATACGGGTCAGAGTTCAACGAATAGAATCAATTCGAGACCCCGAAGGAAATCTTGGAAAACGCATAGAACTGGTTGAAGAACGTGTCATTCCAAGGTTTGCCATACAGCCCAAAACCGAAGAGGCCAAGATAGTCCGCGATGTTGTTCAAGCTCTTCAACAACAACTTCCGATGGCTAGAACCAAAGCGCAGTTTGCCTTTCCAAAAATAATCCTATTCTTAACAGAACAAGAATACGAGTTGCTCGGCATCGACTTCGACGTGAACCAGATCTATGAACTAGAGTTGTCGGGGCAAGCTATAAAATTCCGAAAAACACCTTAACTTTGCTACAGGGGTCAAATCAGACAGTCTCTTTTAGTGTTCCAAAGCTATTTAGCGTGCACATTAGACATTGCCAATCTTTTTATGTTCAACTTCAGCCCAACATAGCTTGGAGCGCTCTACACGGAATGAACGAAACAAAACGAATAGCCATGGAACGCGTTCACATTCTTTTCTGTCTAGCAAAAAAAGTCATACACGAAGAGCCGAGATTGGCACAACGTTATGTTGAAATCGCCAGAAGAATAGCCATGCGCACTAGGCTGAGGTTGCCGCTTGAGTACCGCCGACTAATTTGCAGGCATTGTAAAAGCTTTATTTACCCAGGTGTAAACTGTCGTGTCCGTATTAAGCAGAGGAGAGAACCCCACGTGGTCATCACATGCCTCAACTGCAGCAAACACATGCGTATACCACTGAGGAAAAAGGAGGAGAAAAAACGCTAACTAGACGAATGAAGCGCCGAATAAAAAAGGAACTCAGTACGGAAAAACCTACAGTGTGGATTGGAAAAGAAGGAGCAACAGATCGAATAACAAGCGAAATAAACAACCAACTGGAAAAAAGAGGAATGATAAAAGCCAAAATTCTGAAAACAGCCCTCAAGGAAGAAAAAGCCAAATGCATAGCCACAAAAGTCGCATCACAAACAGAGTCAACCCTAATCGAAGTCCGAGGACACACATTCATGCTTTACAAGCCAAGAAAAAGAAGAGGAATCCATTAACTTTAAGACATCTAAGCGTTAAACTCTAAACATCAACAGTAAGGTTGATACCAGTTTGCAGTTCCTTAAAGAAATCAAAATTGCGAAGATTGAGGAAAGACCCGAAGACGCCTGGTACGACTTAAGCCAACGACAATTGCGGAAGGGAGAGGTTCATTTTTACCGAGTTAAAGATTTCCTCACCAGAGATTGGCTCTTCAAACTATGCGTTGACAGAGAACTCGGCAAGGTTCTTGTGAAGGCAATCAAGTGTCCGCCTGGAGTTCGTTTCGCTCAGCTTGAAGGCAACACTATGGTTTTTCAAAAGAGCCAAGATGAAAGCCTATATTATGACATCATATCGCTTTCTCGTGCAGACGAAAACGACAAGGTTCGCCGAAAAGTTGTGAACCAGATAGAAGATGTTCCCGCCTTTATTCGAAAGAACTTTCAGATTCGAACCTATGAGGAAGCAACAGGCAGGACAGCACCAGGGAAGCACATTGTCACATTAACAAAGGCTGAAGACGAAAAAGCCATGATAACCCTGTTCCTACTCGAACGCGCATGGGCCTTGTCATCGATAACGCCTGAGGAAGGACTAAAAAAATTTGAAGAGCAGAAGCAGTTGAAAATACTGAGTAAAGAGGCAGTTAAGCAAATCGACACAGGGCATACTTGGGCATGTCCCATCTGCGGCTTAGAATTCAGCTTTATTCATGTGGAAACAGAAACCAAACGCAAACACAAACTGAAGAAGCGAAGGCTCTAGAACAGTTTTCTTAATACTTCTTGCGGCTTAAACTCTTCCCTAGATCTCACCGAAGCTTCTTCCACATACAACTGCGTCGCATATTGAAGCGCGTCTTCGCTCACTGGCACATAGTCAAGGTTTGAATGGAAATAATTGAGAAGAGAAGCCGCACAGGCAAACCGCATGGCTCTTTTTTCTAGCCGCGCAGAGAAGCTTACAACTTCACGTGGAATATTCTCCAAAATGAGCTCCCTAGCCTTTTTAATCATGTCATAGGCTTGAGGCGTAATCATCACCGGCCTTTGAGGAAAACGTCCTTTCACCAATGGATGACTAGTTTGTATAGCATAGACAAGCGTGAGATGGTCTCTGACTTTTCGAGCTCCCTTTTTGGTGTCAATCTCGCCTAAGGCAAGTTTCATCTGGCTTTTAGCGATTTCCACGAATCTCTCTTTTGTTAATCGATGTAAACGACAAAGCATGCGGTCTTCAACGGCATTAAAGTTTGGATCATGAACTGTTACTTCATAGCCTCTGCCAAAAGTTGTCACGTTATAGTTTACACTAAAAAAAGAGTCAAACATATAGGGACCAACCACTTCTCGATGCAGTTCGTACCTGATTATAGCTCTTTCCATTGCTAGCTTTAAAGGCTCAACCATGCCCTTATACCGAAACCAATCGTTAAATTCTGGAACGACAAAATTGAAAGTTCGACTAACATAGGCTTGGCCAATTCTTATAAAACGAGCAGGCGTCACGCCACCAGCGTAACGGTTACGCCCAGGAATTCCATGCGCATAAACTTTAGCATCAGGCTTCCCAAGAATCATGTCACGGGTTGAAAAGCTTTTTCCGGTGCCTGGCTCACCGAACAAGGAGAGGTTCCAGCCTGTTCGCATGCCTGTTTTTCCATGTTGAGAGACTATTTCCGAATCGGCCAGTCCATATTGCTGCGTTATACTTAGCAGACTGTCAAAGTATAAGATTGGTCCAAAAAGTTCTTTCAAATAAGTTGCCAAAAGACTTACCGAGAAGGTTTTTCCAAACTTAATTGTGGCGTCAAGTCTATGCTTCAGCAAATCATTTAGGTATTCGTCGAGTTCTCTGTCCATTTGGCTGATTTGTTGACGTTCTAGGTCCACGTAATCCAACTCTTCTTTTTGAACAGCGGGTTTTGCTGAAACAACCGCGGAAGGAGCTACTTTTTGCGGCGCTCCCAGCTCTTGCCATATTAAAGAAGAAGTTTCTTCCAGAATTTTCCATTCTTGATATTGGTCACCTTTGTATGCTGTTGTTACTACTTTCAGTTGTTCCAGTTCGGTTAGAATTGGAAGAGGATCAACGCTTCGCTTAAGATTGTGCCTAATATCTTTTAGGCTGCAACTTCTGCCAGCTTCTACCAGAGTCTTCAAAACAGCAAGGGCGTTTCTTCTAAACTTTTGCTTTACTTGACGAATGTTTGCTTGGAGATTTTTCCAAGAGCCTTCCAATAGGAAAGTTCCATTCTCAAACGTGTAATATTGACCTCTAAAAGCAGTCCATTTCCGGGGCTTAAACTTATCAAAAACTTGCTTAAGCTGTGCTTCACTTATGTTAGAGGCTATTTCTAAGGCAGCCTCATCTTCATCGATGTCCCACTGACTGGAGAAACGGTTAAAAAAGGCAAGGTTTAGGTTCATACCGATTTCAAATAACTTACTTAGTGAAAAGGCACGCTTTAAAAGAAGTTTCCTTTCCACGATTTTGTCTTCGGTAGTCACCTACACCCCTTCCATTTTGGAATTAGCTCTGCACATTTATAACCTAATCTAAGGAGAAATCCTATATTTTTAACTCCTCTTTTAGGTTGTCAACCTTAATAGTTTGAGGATAATAAAATTCTTAGATTAATAAACTGAATAAGGCAAGAAAGTCTATCTTAGGTGTGGTTATATGGGACTTA
>JGI2173J19968_10000512_pt1 | contig 14508 bp, 18 predicted proteins | sample DeeMarSWOR136_30_FD_19968 | JGI IMG/M metagenome (IMG submission 19968) | reverse complement strand
GGAGCCCATCCTTGACCTAAACCCCTGAGAAGGCATGTGCGCCCGCGCCCCGTCTCACCCCCTGCAGAGGAGGGAATGACATGGAATGGCAAAGAGACAACACCATGGACATTGGCCAGCTACGTGCTGCGCTGCGGCGCAAGCAGGGCCCCAGGATCTCCTGCGCCGTGNTNGGCTGCGAGAACCGCGCCACCGATGTGCACCACCTGGACCACAATCATGCCAATAATGCGCCGCACAACCTGGCGCCGGCCTGCAAGCTCTGCCATAACGAGGTGCACGGCATCAGCGCCGAGATGTCTGACCTGAAGCTCCTGACGCGACTCTACTACTCCGCGCAGGACCAGCGCAAGGCGGCAGCCAACCGCGTGCGGGCCTACAAAGCGCTGGGCATCGAGGTGCACTATGCGGAGCAGGCGCTGCGCGATGCGCAGGACTTTGAGAAACGGCTGGCCGGCCACATCGAGGCTCTGCTGGAAGGTAACGACTTCTACAACGCCTGGCTGCGGCACGTCAAGGGCATCGGGCCCCTGCTCTCCGCCTCGCTTCTGTCAGAGCTAGGTTCTCCTGATCGCTTCGATAGCGTCTCCGCGCAGTGGGCCTACTGCGGCCTGCACGTCAACGGGGATGGCGAGGCACCGCGCCGCAGCAAGGGCAACCACGCGAATTGGAACCCGCAACTGCGCATGACCGCCTGGAAGGTCGCCAGCCAGTTCGTCAAACAGCCTGGCAGCTTTGGCCGCCTGCTCTACGATGGCTATCGCGCCTACTACGAGAAACGCGATGGGGCCGAGCCGAAGTGGAAGCCCCATGCCCGCGCCATGCGCCGCGTGGCCAAGGACTTTTTGAGGTGCCTGTGGGTAGAGTGGAGGAGGGCAGAGGGCCTGGCGCTGAGCGAGGCGCACCCGAATACCTGGCCTCTGCCCGAGGATTGGTTGCACGCTGCGGCTAGCCCCCGTGGTACTTGCATCCCCCATCCGCAATGAGCAGCCGCAGCTTGTATGAGCGGACAACCAAACACTGTAGGGATTGCGGCTAGCCCCTGAGGTGTATGAAACCCCTTCTCATGTTTGAGCAGCCGCAGCCTCGACAGCAAGCAGCCGGCCCGGGCAACTTGGCCGGCTGCTTGTTTTGTATGCGCAGTTCCGAACGAGCTATATCGGCAGCTGGCACGTGACCGGCGACTGCGCGATCTCGTCCGGCGTCGGTAGCTCATGCTCTGTTAGCGGCTGCCCGGCGGCACGCCAGGACTGATCCACGAGCGGGGAGCAAACGACTTGCGTGGCCACTGCCCGTAGGCCGAGCAACTCCAGGAACCTGCGCACCAAGATGCGCAAGATATCGGAGTAAGTGTAGGCCTCACCTTCTCGGGCCAGCGCCGCCGCTGCAGCAGCCTCGCCTTGCTCCAGCGTGGTCCCCAAGACCTCGTAGACATCGAACGGTTCAGCCCACCAGCCAATGTCATGCCTCGACACCCCGCCGTTGGGCACGGCCTCGACGCTGCGCACCTCGCCTTGCTCTTTGTCCTCGAAGGCGATAGCGGCGTGAGAGTAGATCACGCCCAACATCCGCAGATACCATGGCGCGTGCACCAAGAAAAGGTGCCCGGGACGGATTTCGCTCATTCGACTTCTGCCTCTGGCGTCTCGGTGGGCTTGGGCGGCGCTTGAGGCAACGCGTTCAGATCCAGGCCAACGTAGCATGTGCGCTCCAATGCCAGCGGCTCACCGAAGAAGTGCAAAACGGCTGCGAACTGTTCGGGATTGGCTACCAGATAGCTGCCCCACATCTCAACAGCCTGCACCAAGCCAGCGCCATCCTCCGGCTCAATGGTCCAGCTCATCCACCAACACCAGCCGCTCATGCACTCTTGCGTCGGCTCGATCAGGTAAACAGAAAGGGGGAGCTCACCGGCCCACTCGATCATGGCCACAAAGCCCAGTATAATCTGCGCCGTGCCTGCCTCATCTGACAGGTAGACGACGGCGAAGGCACGCTCCTCAGTTTGGGTCGCCTCGAAAACTGTCCACGGCAGCACCATGGGGGGCAGCAGTGCCTGTAGCTCCTCCTTGCGATCGGTGAGCGCCGGCTCAGGAGGCCCCTCGATCCCTGTGATCTCGCTGATGCGACAGGCCGAGACCAGCCAGGCTATGACAACAAGAACTAAGAGTAGTCTTTTCATTTCACACCTCGTGCCATTTCAGCTTTTCAGGCGGCCAGCCCAGCCGCACAAATACCCGCATCAGCTGCTTGACGCCCCGCACTTGCGGCGGGTTTACCTCTGGTGGGCCATAAGGATTGAAGATGACGTGCAAGAGCGCGGCCAGAATCGCGTGCCCCGGCGATAGCTTCATCTCCTGGATGTACTCCGGGTCATAGCGCAGCTGGATTTGCGGCGGGCACAGGGCGGCGACGCCACCCTGCGGATCCTCGTAATAGGTACTCCAGGCGAACGCTGGCCACCGTTCGTCGTCCACCAAGATCGGACTTTGTGCCGCTGTGAAAATCTCCCAGCGGTTCTCGTACAGGCTCAGCAACCTGTGGACCTTGGCGACGAGCACTTCCGCGCTATTCCCGGCCACAGGCAAGACGCTCTCCGGGTCTGTGCGCAGGCAGTGTAGGGCGCGGGCGATGCACTGGACCAGCCGCTCCTCGAATGGGAAATAGGTCAAAGGCGTGTGCTTCTGGTCGGGTGAGTGCCAAACGTGCAGGCATTCGTGGGCCAGGATTGCCCATTGAACATCCTCGTCGTACTTGGCGAGCGCCTCCCCGTTGATTGAGATGACAGCCTGCTTGGGCTCGGAGTCAACGCGGCAGACCATCCCCTCTTTCTGCATGAAAGCCAGGGCTTCCCCCTCCGCGTACTGGCAGGTGATCTTCCAATCTTTCAGGCCGAGCAGCCTTTGCACCTCAGTTACCGAGCGCTGCCAACGCTCCAGCTGCCTTTTCCTCTCCCCGGCTGGCCCACCGCGCCGCCAGTAGTGCGCGGTTTCGATTTCGGACACCAACGTTTCATACTCCGGATCGCCCTTAGTGGCCTCCCGCAGCACAGCAATCCGCCGATCTAGCTCCTCCTCGTCGAGGTCAAAGGCGATACCGACACGCCCATCCTCGCCCGCAACCGGATGGGGATTTGTGTATAGCTCGTCATCACTCATCGGATACCTCCATCAACTCGAGGATCTCCGCGCCGCTCAGGTCGCCCCGTTCACACAATGCTTTGGCGATAGCGTTCAACGCTGGCCGATGCCGCTCCAAAAGCTCTACAGTAGCCTTGTACAGCTCATCAAACAGCGCCTTGATCTGCTCCTCGATCTCCGGGGGAATCGGCAGCCCCGCGTCCTGGCTCGGAGAGCGCCCTGGCGTAGCTGGCTGCGGTGCTGGCTGCTTGACCCGCAAACCGAAATAGCCGGTTTTGAATAGCAGCTCCATGATGTTGTTTGCTTTGTACAGATCCTCGACCACGCCCACGGCGTTCTCGCCGTACACCAACCGCTCGGCCACAAGCCCGCCCAGGCTGGCCATGACCCGCTTCTTGAGTGTGCTGTGGAATGGGGAGTACTCCGGGATCTCCGGGATGTGCAGCAAAGCTCCCAGGATAGGCCGCCAGTTGCGTGCGCCCGTGCGCGGAACGCAGGTAGCGCCACGCACAACCTCATCCGGTAGCAGGTGGGCAATGACGAGGGCATGGCCCGCCTCATGCCAAGCGGTTTTCTCGCGCTCTGTTTGCCGCACGCTGATCGTGCTCACATCGCCCAGCACGCCATGCAGCGCCGCCCAGCGCAGGTCGCACTGCTCTACCGCTCTGCGCTTGGCCTTGGCCGCGCTCTTGCAGGCATCGACGCGCACGAGCTTTTCCAGGGCCGAGGGGGTCGAGCCAGCCGAGGCGCCCGCGATTTCTTCTATATCGATCTCGCCGGCTGTTTTGACCTGCGAGAGGTAATATGCCAGGATGTCCACGCGACCCTTGCGGTCAGGCTCCTCGACAAACTGGATGATGTCAAAACGCCCCTCGCGGAGCAGCGCCTCATCCAGGTTCTCGGGCCGGTTCGTGCAGCCAACGACCAAGAGGTGATAGCCTGGCGGGGGGAGCTTCCAGCCCAGGCGCTTCCAAAGGCGCATCTGGATCTTGCGGAAGATGGTGCTCCGTTCCTGCAGCCCATCCATCTCGACCAGCAAGCGGCTGACCGTGCCCAGGCCGGCCATACCCCAGCCGCCCCAACCGCCAAAGCCGCCCAAGAAAGCCCCGCCAGAACCCCGGTTGCCGAGTGCATCGATCTCATCGATGACGCCCACCACTGCGCCGTACTTCAGGGCCTCCTTGAACAGCCGCGTGAAGTAGCGCATCACCTTCAGGATGCCTACACCCATGAACATCGAGTGCAGCTGTGAGGCGTCCAGGAACACAAACGGGACTTGGGCGCTTCCGGCGAGACACTTGGCCAGGTAGGTTTTGCCGGTGCCGGGACGCCCGATGAGCAGGATGCCGTTGGGGATGCGCCCGCCCATCTGCTTGATCAGGGAGCGCCCCTCGAGCATCTCCAACCACTCATAAGCCTTTTCGAGCAGCGCAGGCTGCCCGCGATAGTCCGCGAGGGTGTACTGCGTGGCCCAGCCGGGACGGATCACGACGATCTTGGCCCCGGACAAGTAGTACATCAGGCCGTAGAACTGAATGATGCTGAAAAAGAAGCCGTAAGCGAGTTGAAGGAGGAGCTGCAGAAGGATTGTGAACAGGGGGATATAGGGCGTCAGGACAAAGCCAACGACCCGCCGGAACAGCGGGTCAATGGCGCACTGCAAGACGATAAACGCTGCTGTGGCCAGCAGCCAGTTCTTCCAGTTGCGCCGTATGTACCTCATTCTTACCCTCTCCCGACGCCAAACAGCGCTACAATGTCGTCAAGTTGTGTCTCCTCCCGAGTAGCTGCTCGCTTGAGAACTTGCCCTTGCGCATCGACAATCACCGCGCCATCCGGCATCTGTATCTGCCGGCCCTGTGCGTCCAACACGGTGCCCTGCGCATCGATCTGAACCTGCTGGACGAGATCCGGCCGCATCTTGGCCGTCTGCGCCAGGTTTCCTCGCACCGCTGGCCTCCGCCCACCTGCCAGCCAGCCGAATATCGAGGTCACGATCTGACTTGGCTCGCCCTCCGCACGCTCTGGCGCAAACACCGGCTCGTACTTTTCAGGATCGCCCAGCGCCAACGCATAGGTCTGCCGGCGCTCCATTTCCCAGGCGGTCAGCGCCACGATCAGACAGGGATACCAGTCATCGATCCCGATGTGATCCCGCACATACTCAAAAGACATATTCCAATGGCGGGCCACTACCCACTCCTCTACGTAGTGGCCGAGGGATTCTAGGGAGCCTCCGTCGGCTCCTCCCCCGAGTTTTTTCGGCGGTCAGCCTCCGCCATTAGCTGCTTGAGCGCGGTCAGCTGCTCTTTCTGCGACAGGAGCTTGCCTTGGTAGACGATTGCCCTTGCCGCTGCCCAGTAGATCTCCACCGGATCGCCCTCATTCTCCAGGCGGTCACTGTCCGGCGGCTCCTGGAGCAAGACTGGCAAGACCCGACGCTCAAAACGATCCCATTGCTCGCCTGTCACCGTTCTACCCAGCGCCATGAGCATTGCCGAGACTGTCTTGATCAAGACCGGATCAAAGCCAGCCCCCCCCTGCGCCTGCCAGTCCATCAGCGCTTTGAGGTCGAGGCCCACGGCTTGCGCGGCGGTGAGCAGCGCCCCTACCATATCGAGCATCATGGGGATCACCATGCGCCCGCGCCGGCCTCGCAGTGGCTGCAACGTCCGCACCTCGCCAAACACCTCAATCTGGTTTGGCAGCAGCTCCTTCTTCTCCGCTTCCTTCGCCATCTGACTCCTCCATCTCGGATTGTCAGGCAGTAGCGCCTTGCGGCGCTACTGCCGTGGTTCTTAGTACAGGTACAGATTGCCCAGCCGGTTGCGCTTGGCCTTGCTGGTGTCCGCCACTGCCCGGAAGGTGAGGGTGAGCTCGCTCGTCTCGTTGGCGGTGATCGCCGCCCAATCGAGGCCGGACGTGCACAGACACTTGTACAGCGTGAGGATGCCGCCGCTGACGCCCTCACCGATGTTCTGCGTGCTAGGCGCGGCGCAGGCGGCATTGGTGAACTCGATGACCAGCGGCATGTGGGTGACTTCGCAGCCCCCGCCGAACGTGGCCAGCGCCTCGTTCACCTCGCCAAGGCTGTACATGCGCCCGGTGATCAGCGCAGCCTGCAACGTACCGATCTTGAACTCCCGCACAGTGAGGGTGACTTCGCACTCCTCGCCCGTGACCTCGAAAGCGGTGTCCTCCTGGTAGTTGGTACTCGGAACCGCCTCCACCGTAGGTACGTCTCGGAACGACAGCGCAGTAAGCCGCCCAAGCTCCTGGCCCTTGCCCGCGCCGAGGCCGATGTTTGCACCATAGGTAGAGTAGAGCTCCGAGGTGGTTTCGAGATCGCTCGTCCCACCTGTACCCAGGAGCACGCGATTCTCCGGGCGCACCATGAATGCGTCAATCAACGTAGCAGCTGCCGGGGTGCCGTATGTTCCTCCCATCGTTTCCTCCTTAGCTTCTCTTGCGTTTTGAGCGCCTCTCGCCTCGCGGAGCCCCGGCCTCCGCCTCGCGATCAGGTGCTGTGTCTGTTTCAGGTACTGCGCCCGCTGCTTCTTCGGGCAATGTGGCATCGATGATTGGCCACTCCGTGTTGTCCTCGGTTTGCTCCTCAGCCTCGCTTGTCACAGTGGGGCCTGGCCAGTGACAAAACGGCACACAGTTTTCCATAGTAGCGCCCAAGGCATAGAAGCATTTGACAGGCAGATGCGTCTTGTAGCAGACTGGCCTTCTCTCAGCCAGCAGGCCAGGCAGATCCTCTGGCCATACCCAAACCCCCTGCCGCGTGATCTCGTAATGTGTGCCCGTGACCTTGCCGATAGCACGCAAGGTGCCCACGCCTGGGCGAGACACTACCATTGGCATACACTTTGGTTCCTCGGCCATCGTTCCTCCTTTACGCTGCTCCCGCCAAACTCATGCTGCACTCGGTGAGCGTGAACAGCAGCCTGGCGTAGAAAGCCGGCTGACCCCCGGTGGTGGTCGGTGGCAGGTCGGCGATTTCAACGTTGATTGGTCGTTGGTCCCGAGGGTCAGCCAGCCGCCCGAGCTTGAAACTGTGAGAGCCATGGACACTCGACGTAAATGACGCCTGCTCACGCAGCAGCTTGATGACGCGAGCCACCAGCAGATCAAAGTCCTCGCCAGCGTTCTCGTAGGTATGAAGATCTCCGGGCAAAGCACGCGCATACTCGAACACCTCCACCACACAGTTGTACTCAGCGCGAAAGGTGCCAGTAGCCGCGTTTGTGCCATGCACGCCGGAATCCTCCCAAGTGCGCATGTTCTCCACGGCCAACGCGACATAATAACTATACTGCGCGGGGGCCAGGATCTCCTTGACGATCTGCATCTGGCGGGCCTTGCCCTGCTGCGTCAGGCCACTCAGCAGCGTCGATGTATTGTTGTTAATGACCGTATAGAGCGCGTCCTTGACTGCGGCTTCGTACACGGGTTACTCCTGCCTTTGCATGAACAGCTCGACGATGCTGCGACAGCCGCGTCGCATCTCTGCCGAGGCTTGCGCACGCACTCGCTGCGCTGCCCGTTGATCGAAGCGGTTGGGTGCTGAGCCCGGATGATTGACCTTCCAGAACCACGCCTCGATGCCTTTCTTGTGCCAGTAGAAGTGCAGCGGCCAATCCCTGCCCCGGATCTCATGCGGCTTCGTCCCGAGCACCACAAAGCGCACCTGCGGCGGCGCTTGGAACTCAATCACCCAGCCGCCATGCTGCTGCTTGGCGTGCATGTTGATGTTCTCGGCCAGCGGTGGCCACCTGCGCGGGCGCCCCAGTGGATCCGGGACCCCTCGCGGCGCTTCCTCACGAAACGCCTGCTGGTAGAGCAGCGCCCCGGCCAGGATGTGCTGCCGCGAGTGCTCCACGGCCAGCTGATCCGTGACCCTGGCAAAGCGGCCCAGCACGTCCCGAAACCGATCTGCTTCCACGCGCACAAAAACAGGCATTACCGCTTCCCCCAAGAGCGCATCGTGTCCCAGTCATAGCTAGACACGTCTGACGCGCCGCCCCACGCGGCCCACGTATCTCCTACCGCCATGCGCAGCAGCGTGTACTCCGTCATCTCCAGATGATCCATCCCATCGATGATTCCCTCGCCAAAGTCTGTCATCGGCGCCCGGCGCACCCGCAGCTGCTGCCAGGCCAGGCTGCCGGAGAAGCAATCGGCGCGAAAGCGGCTCTTGCCCTCGCGGATCTTGTCCAGCGCAGCCTGGAACTTGTCCTCGTAGACGTTCGGCTGCGACTCCTCCCGGCCAGGAACGCCAGCGGGCATGCCCTGTGTCTTGACGACCTGCGCTGCCGCCCCCAGGACGTTCAGGAATTGCAGGTAACTTGACTGCGCCTCAATCCAATCCTCCGCGCTCCATATCGCAAAGGGCACCTTGTAGCCCGCCTCAAGAAATGCCGCATCGATCTCTGCAGCCGCCGACTGGATCCAGAACTCCACCTCCGTCTTGGTCGGCTTTGTCGTACCGTCATCGGCAAAGTCCGTCGGTGTAGTGCCGGGATAGAGCAGCTGCGCGGCCGCATATGCGACCTGCGCAGATGTGCAGTATGGCGAGCTTGGTGTGCTCACTTGCCTCGCTCCTTTGGCCGGTACGCAAATACCGGCTGCTCCCGGCCCAGCGTGTCTTTGCGCCGCACCCTGATTCTCTCCATTCGGCCTGCAGCTACAGCACGCTCAAAGTGCTCCCTGACAACTCCCCGATCCCTGCCGGTCTTTTGGGCGAACTCCGTGACGGTCCAGGCGCTGTCGTCCTCGACGATCTGCTCGAATTGGGCAGCCTCTTGCATCTCAGTAAAATCGCACTTGTCCACGCCTCCCTCCTCAGCAGCGGCGCTAGAACTCAGATTGCTCCTCGAACCCGATCCATTCCAGCTTGCAGCGATTCAGGGCGCCCTCTGGCGACAGGTTGAACTCGGCGAGCCAGCCGCCGATCTCGGGATACAACCCCTTCTCTTTCAGATAGGGCGTTTGCCCCTGGAAACAGCCGGCCAGGAAAGTGTGCACGCCCAGGTAGTGCACGTAGTCGATCACGTGCAATCCCCCGATGCCGAAAACATCCGGCACCCGCTCCCCTCGCCCCAGCTGCTCGTTGAGCTTCTGCGAGCGATAGCTGCGGGCGTAAGGCACTCCGGTCCGCACATGGACCAGGAGGATCTTCACCTTGCCGACCATGAACGTCGCAGCGATCATCCCTGCGTAGTGCAGATCGGGCCGCTGATCACAGACCCGGCGCACCACATTGGCACCGGCCCGCTTCATGTACGAGTAGTCATGGTTCCCCGCGATCACATAGGTTGGTACGGTACTCTGCGGGTACTCAGCGACCGTGCAGGCTACTTGCTCATCCTCGCCGTGCGCATAGAGATCAAACTCCTGGCCCCGATAGACCCCATGGCCATCGGTAAGATCCCCCATGTTCAGAACTGCCTCTACTCTCTCACGCTCACAGATGCGGTAAAATGTCGTCAACGCTCCCAGCTGGCGATAGCGATTGCCAAAGTGCGGGCAAGAGATAAGCCCCAGCTTGACCAGCTGCCCGTAGTAGGCGCTCACATCAATGTCGATGATGAAGTTGGTCGCCTTGTACTGGCGGTCCAGCGTCACATCGCCGAGATCATCGACAGCAACCTCATAACCAGCCTCACGGAGCCCATCGAGTGCCCAGCGGATTTTCGCCGGCCCTCTGTCTAGCGCGTCGGCCAGCTCCTCGACGGTGAGCATCCGCTTCCTGAGCGCATCGAGGATCCCTTGCTGCAGTTCTTGGTCCTCGGCCTCCTGCGGCTCGGTCAGCCCAGCCGCATCCACAAGCTGCTCGAACGCCTCATCACGCAGCAGGCGCCTGCGCCCAGCGCGGTAATCGCGCCGAAACCCCCGATAGCTGCCCTCCGTGCGGTCTGGATACTTATCCTTGAATGCACGCCAGGACAGCCGCAAGGCGTCCTCTCGCTCTTGCGGGTCGAGCCAGGATCTCATCTAGGGCACCTCCTCGCTTCAGCCGTAGTGGTTCTGCCTGATTTTTTCCTCGAGCGCCGCGACTTGTGCTACCAGCTTGGTAGATACCTGATTGGATTCAGTAATGCACGTGCGCATGGTCTCAAGGAACTGCTCGGTAATCTGGCGCCGCTCCGCTGTGGCTTCTTCGATCTGCGCCCTCGCCGTCTCCAGGTGTCCCTTGGTCTCTTGAAGTTGTTGCTCGTAGCGCTCAATGAGCTCGCCGTGCGCCGCGTCTCGATCCCCTTGGGCCTGTTCCCAGCGGGGCAGTACCCACTTGAAAAGCAGGGCCAGACCGCCGGCGAGAACCGCCAGCTCTCCGAACACCTCTTTGAGCCATTCCCACGTCGCAACCGGATCTACGCTCATGTACCGCTCCTCATCATGTGGACAGGGGGCGCCCCGGCGACGAGGCGCCCCTAGCTAAACATGGCGTAGTTACTTCTTGCTCTTGAGACCCGTCGGATCCTCTGCGATCTGGAGCACGATGATGCACTCGGGATGGGTCATGCGCGGGAAGCCATTGATGCCCACACCCATCTCCATCCGCCACGGATTCGTCTCCTCTTTCGTCCAGGTGAACTTTCCTGGACGCCAGTTGTTCGCCTGCGAGGGCGATGTAGCGAAATCGCCGAGCCGCACGCCACGAGGCACGAAGATGATCTTGTTGTCGGGGATGATCCGGGTGCGGTGGATGGTGATATCGCTTGGATCACTCGTCCCGATCGTGCGATAGGTGTACATGCCGGTGTACAGCCGGATTCGCACGCCAAGGTTGTCCTCCATGTAGCGAGAAACTCTGGCAAAGTCGAGCAGCCCCTCAACATTGGTGTACTGCACAACTGCGCGGAGCTTGGCGTTGTTCATCATCAGGCGGATGGCTCGCCGCCCGGATATGATCATGTCCAGGTTCTCGGCGGGCACCCCCGCGTCCTCCTCGATCTTCTGCGCAATCTGGAACAGCTGGTCCGCGATGTCGCAGTTGGTCGTGTCTGTCCACAGATAGGCACTGGAAAACACGGTCGAGTTGTCCGCCCGGATCACGTGATCGGATGGGAAGTTGTAGTCGATGGCCAGCTTCGCATCACCGAGCGCATGCACGCCCCCGAGCGATAGCTCTGCGGGCGGCCATGGGATGTAGCCCATGAGCGCGTGCATGGTCAGGTACTCAACAGTCGCATCGACCTCGCGGTTGCAGTCACGCAACTTGGTAGCCAGCTTGCGCTGCACCTCGGCGCGGATGTCGGCGACAACGCCCGTTCGGATGCCGGTCATGCCCGGATCGCGCAGCTTGCGCCACTCGCTCTCCTTGACTGTGCGGCTGGCACCGATGCGGATGATGTCCGCGAACATCTGCCCAAAGATCGCATCGCTCCCTGGTACGATCTTCCCGTCGATCGAGTAAAGCCCGGCCAGTCCTTGCTCCTCCTTCAACACGTCCCAGGTGAGCTCCTCATCGGAGACCTCGCGCATCGGGAAGTAGCCCAGGCCCATATAGGTGCGAGGGATCGGGATCTGCTCGACGACTTCGAGCATGAACCTTGGGGTTAGAATGTCATTGGTAGCCATGGTTCACCTCCCCCTATACCCACTCAATCCGGCCCAAGGCCGTCTTGGTTGTTGCTTGCACCGTGCCGACAGTCCCTTCATCTATGACCAGCGCCTCTCGCACCTGGCCAGCTCGCACCAAGTGGACCAGCTTGGGTCCCTTGGTCAGATCAGCCAGCGCTGCCAGCAGGCCGTAGGCCACGTCCGAGCCGGGACCATAGGTCGGGGCCGAGACTTTGACGATGCACTGCTCGTAGGTGCTGAAGGTCGTCCCGGTGATCTTGGCGATCACAGCGCCGGGATACACGATCTTCTGGCCGTAGGTGTCCGCCGTGAGTCCTTGGTCGCAGAGCACGCAATCGCGCCCATACTCCGTGACCTCCGAGACGAAGGGCTGAGACCAGCCAACGGTGCGTCCTTCCTTGTAGATAGGCATATTGGCACCTCCTACTGTTCGTTCTCTTTGATCGGCTCGTCACTCACTTCGTCGGCCAGTGACTTCGCTGCCTTCTTGTCCTCGTCGCTGAGCTCATGCTCTGGCATGGGCTCGCCCTGCGACTTCGACTGTTCGCCTTGTGGGACGGTGGAGGGCACATGCTCCAGGAAGTAGAGCAGCAGTGAGAAGGTGTCCAGCTTGCTCGCTGGCTTGCCTTCCTCGAGGACGATCTCGAACTGCGGCTCTGCGTTGCGCGGCAGCTGGGCCAGCGCCTTGCCCATCAGCGAGAGCGTGAACGCATCCACGCCGCGATCACCAGCGGCCTTGATTGCCGCCTGGATCTGTCGCTGCTTGGCCTCGCCCTCGAGCTGCGCCAGGTTCTTCTCCGCTGCGCCCAACTGCGCGACCAGCTTTGTGTGCTGCTCGTGGGACTGCTGCAGAACCTTGAACTCCTCCGCTGTCAGCGTGACCGTGCCCGGAGCTGCCTGCGGTGTTTCCTGGGCGCCCTTGTCCTCGCCGTCCGGGGCCGGGTTAGCCAGCCCCTTGTCCTTTTCCTTGTTCTTGTCCGCCATGTGTGAACCTCCTTGTGGGGGAGTGATCTCCGGCCACAGGATTTCGCGCTGGGCCTCGGCCCGCACGTCCTCGCTGAGCAGGAGTGGCTGCCCGATTGCAGGCAGCTCTTTGAGATAGTTCCGATTGGTCAATGTGGCCTCTTTCACGACCACGCCGTGATCCTCGCCATCCGGTCCGATGAAGTGCTCCGTGTAAAGCGGCGACACGAAGCGATAGCGCCTGTCGCCGACCACCTCTCTGCCGTGTTCCGTCCAGTCCACCGCTGCCATGAGATAGGGCAGCTGCTTGAACAGGCCAGTGACCCAGCCGCAGGCTTCTGTGCCCGCGTGCCGCTCGTCCACCACGATCTGCGCCGCGAGCTCTGCGTTGGGGCGGTGCACCTTGGTCTCGAAGTTGGCAATCGCCTGCTCCATCATTGGCTCGTTCATCTCGAAGGGTGGATACACCGGATGGTTTGCCCACCGGCCGAGCACATGGATCGGGATCGCCTCGGGCACCACGCCGGGACTCTGCAGCACCAGCACCGAGCGCAGGTCGGGGTTTTCCCCGCGTATCAGGGCCTCCTCAAGCTCCGCCTCGACGCCGAACTTGGCGGCAAAGCGGCGCAGGCGAGCGCTGATCTTGGCCTGGTCCTTGCTGGAGTACTGGCTGCGGTTGCGCGGCATGCCCCAATAGCGGATTGCAGCTTGGGTCTGCTTCTTGTCGGGGCAGGGGTAGGAGTAGTTGACGGGATCTGCGAACTGCTCATCGGGCACGTGTGACCATTCGCCGGGCTTGGTCACGTTGCCACCCTTGCGGATGCTGATCCCGTACTTCTTGGCGCGGGCTTGCTGGGCCGCATGCGCCTTGTCTCGCTCGCCGTCCTCGAGCTCTGTTTCCTCAGTAGGGCTTTCTTGGCTCGACATAACCTTCTTACCTCCTGGATGCTTGGTGCGCCCGGCGTTGCGGATGCAGGCAAAGATCGCATCCTGCTCGCTGCCGCCCTCGCGGAGCACCGCGTTGGCAGCCTTGACGCATTCCTGCTGCTCCTCGGCAGTCCAGTTCTTCGCACAACTTGGCACGTTGGTCGGATAAGCCCAGGGCACTGCGCACCTCAAACAAAAAAGCCGCCAGCGCTGAAAGCGCATGGCGGCTGCGTCCCAAGCCTATTGGCTGGACGCCGGACCTCCAGAAACGAAAAAAGCGGCCAAGGTCAAAAGACCTCGACCGCCTGTATGCTACCTGCTGACACGCCCCGGCGGGCGTTGTGCTTGCGGAACCCCTTCCTCAGAGTCGGGTGTTAGCGCCTGCGTCGCCTACGACGCTCTCGACGCTCGCGGCGCTTGGCACGCCTGCTGCGCGTGCTCCGCCTGCGGCGTCCGCGCCCCGTTCGAGACATAGGGCCTCCTTCTATGCGATTGTGATGATCTCGGGCCGGCTCTCTGAGCACCCCACCCAAACCCGTCGTAGGTTCCTACGGCTCCCCACGCCGGCCATCTATGATTATGCGCCGCGCTGGGCGCGTTTCCTCTTGGGGCCGGTATAGGCTCTCGCCGGGCCGCAGCCCGACGGCACACGGCTCGAGGCCGAGTTTCGCCGACCCCCACACAAAAGGAGGGTGAAATGAGTGCTGGAGCCCGCTCTGCCGGCTAGGTGAGGGCAATATGTCGCGGTCAGTCGAGCTCCCAATCGCCACGATTAAAGTATTGACGTAACACCCCTCACAAGATCGTGCAGGAACTTCGCACTATGATCGTTATGTGATCTATTGTCCCTTCCACCGCGATCTCTGAGGACATTATAGCACATTTCTGT
>JGI2173J19968_10000510_pt1 | contig 14523 bp, 14 predicted proteins | sample DeeMarSWOR136_30_FD_19968 | JGI IMG/M metagenome (IMG submission 19968) | reverse complement strand
TTAAGCAAATATATATCTCTTTTGGTAGGCCGCTGGATTTGTCCGAGTTTAAGGGCAGAAAAAGCAATAAGGAAACTGCACAGGAGGTGATAGACAAGGTCATGGAAGCCATAAGAGCACTGAAAATTGAAATTCAGAAAATGAAAGCACAGCGATAACTGGATAACTGTCAAGCTCATTGTTACAATTTCAGAACAGTTGGAACCATCAACGTATTGGACACCAAAGGTATTTCAAAAGGATAAGTAGCGAATCCTTCTATGAGGCTGCTTGTTGTCAAGCTCCTTTTTTCTTTACACGGTGGTTACTCCTTCAGTTGTCAATCGAGCTAGCGGCTTCCTTAAACGTGAGGCGTGTATTTGCCTCGAACGAACTTCTGGCTTTATTAGCCAGACACTTAATGCTCCATTTACCCAAAGGCGATTCGGGAAGTGGTGGTGTGGAACCCGTGGGGAGAACGAATCCTCCTCCTAAGAAACTGAAACCGTTTCTTCCGCGTATAACGCACAACGCACCGGGGTGTGCGTCCTTTGCTAACTGTATCCTTGAAATCTGACGCATCCCGACAGATACAAGATTAGAAACGCGAATAAATAAAACGCCTTCCGTCAAGGGATATTCCAAGGCGGATAGTAGAGAACTGCATTGTCTGTGAAAACAATCTGCTTGGGAAGAAGGTGCCCATCGAATGGGGAGGCTTCGTCGTGAGCCTTCGACCCTGAGCTCAGACCGAAGGGCTCAGCCGAACGGAAGGAGCAAACTTGCCCTCAGAGGCATGAGCTATTAGGCTTGGTTGGGAAGGATGCCAACGAGTCATTCCTTACCCTTATAATCGTAAACTCCCTTACCCGTCTTTCTTCCAAGACGTCCAGCATTCACGTACTTGACGAGAAGGGGACACGGTCGGTATTTCTCTCCCAATCGCTGATGAAGAAACTCAAGCACACTCAGGCGGATATCCAATCCAACCAGATCCACCAATTCAAAAGGGCCCATGGGATGATTCAGCCCTAATTTGAGAGCCTTGTCGATATCCTCTGCACTGGCGACGCCCTCCTGCAAGAGATAGAAGGCCTCGTTTCCTATCAGAGCGTTGATGCGGCTCGTCACGAATCCCGGTGACTCCTTCACTTCAACCGTCTCTTTCCCCATGATTTCAGCGACGCCCTTGGTAACCTCATACGTGTCATCGCTTGTTTCCAAGCCTCGCACAATCTCCACGAGCCTCATGAGATGCACAGGGTTGAAGAAATGCATACCGATACATTTTTCAGGTTGCCCTGTAGCGCCAGCGATTTCAGTGATGCTCAGGGCGGAGGTGTTGGAGGCACATATAGCGTCCTTTTTACACAGCTGACCCATCTTCTGAAAGATCTCCAATTTGAGCTCTATCTTCTCCGGGACCGCTTCGATGACCATGTCTGCCTCCCGAACGCCCTTCTCCAGATCCACCTCCAATTTTAACCGGCTCAGGGCTTGCTCCATCATTCCCTGATGAATGCTTTTCAATTCCACGCCTTTCTGCAGGCGGCCTTTAATTTTGGTAAAGGCCTTCTCCAGGATCTCCAACGAGATATCAACCAGTGTTGTGTGGATTCCTCCCAAGGCTGAAACATGGGCTATTCCCGTGCCCATCACACCAGCACCAATGACCGATAGGTTTCTTACCTCCATCTGATCACCTCAGCCCGATAGATTTTGCCCGCGGTACCACAATTAAGTATGGAAGTAGAAATCTGGCGGCAAAAAGTCAAGCGAAATTTTCACTCTGCTACACCCTTACATTTCACTATGAGGAGAGGAGTCAGAGGGTTCTTCCCCCGGGAACAAATCCGAATCAGGGCATTCTCATCTGGCGAGGGGCTCGTGGATAAACAATGTCTGTTGTCCTATTTCCGAGGGAAATAGCATCCGTTAGCGCTTCCGAGGATATCAGTTCTTATCCCGATCGACTGCCCGGTCCTTGGTGATCCAGCTCATCATTCCCCGAAGTTTCTCCCCCACCTGCTCTATTGGATGGCCAGCCCAACGGCGACGCATTGCCGTGAAGTATGGTCTCCCAGCTTTGTTCTCCAGGATCCACTGCCGGGCCCACTCGCCGTTTTGGACTGCCTCAAGGATCTCCCTCATTACCCGCTTCGTGTCCTCAGTGATGATTTTTGGACCGGAGGTGTAGTCCCCGTATTCGGCGGTGTCGCTTACCGAGTAGCGCATCGTGGAGAGACCCCCCTCGTAGATCAGGTCCACTATGAGCTTAAGCTCATTGAGGCACTCGAAGTAGGCCATCTCCGGGGCATAGCCCGCCTCGGTGAGAATCTCAAAGCCCGCGGCGATGAGGTGCGTCACCCCTCCGCACAGGACGACCTGCTCCCCGAAGAGATCAGTTTCCGTCTCCTCCTTGAAGGAGGTTTCTATCACTCCCGCCCGTGTGCCGCCAAGGCCCTTGGCGTATGCGAGAGCAACCTCCTTCGCCTTGCCGCTCACGTCCTGATAAACGGCGACAAGGCAGGGAACTCCCGCTCCCGCCACATACTCACGGCGCATCACGTGTCCCGGGGATTTGGGGGCCACCATGGCGACATCCACATCCTTCGGGGGCACGATTTGGTTATAGTGGATATTGAACCCGTGGGCGAACATGAGCAATTTCCCCGCCTTGAGCCCCGGGAGTATGTCCTTCTCAAAGGTCTGTGGCTGACGATCATCCTGTATGAGTATGGTGATGATATCCCCCATTTTGGCTGCTTCGGCCGTGGATACGACCGTTACTCCCGCCTTTTCGGCCTTTTTCCAGGACGTTCCCCCCTTCCTCAGGCCAACAACAACATCCATGCCACTATCCTTCAGGTTCAAAGCGTGGGCATGTCCCTGGGAGCCAAACCCAATGATGGCCACCGTCTTGCCCTTTAACAAATCCAAATGAGCATCTCCATCGTAGTATACTTTCATCCGCTTTCTCCTTTCTCGTTTTCTCCACCAGGAACGGAAACCTGCTTCCTGTCCCCTAACTCCCCTGGACTCGGCTTTCACCGGTTTTTTCCACTGAATTCTCACCCCTTGCGATGGAAATCTTTCCCGTTCGAACGATCTCCCTGATTCCAAAGGGCTTGAGCATCTCTATCAACGCCTCAACTTTCTCCAACTCTCCAGTGACCTCAACGGTGAGGGACTTATGGGCTATGTCCACAACCTTTGCTCGAAAGACGTCCACTATTTGGAACACCTCCGCCCGGCGTGAAATCGTGCTCGATACCTTCACGAGGGCAAGCTCCCGGTTCACCGATGGGATTCCGGTTAAGTCAGTAATCCGTATCACATCAACGAGCCGGTTCAGCTGTTTCTTGACCTGGTCAATAATCCGATCATCCCCCGCCACCACCATGATAATCCGGGTTATGGTGGGGTCTTCAGTCTCCCCTGCTGCGATGCTCCGGATGTTAAACCCTCTACCGCTTAACAACCCGGAAATCTGGGCCAACACACCGGGGTGATTCTCTACCAGAACCGAAAGCGTGTAATCCATATTGTCCTCCACCTAACCGATCATGATCTCGTTTATCCCTGCTCCGGCCGGAACCATGGGGTATACGTTCTCCTCCCGTGCCACGAGGAACTCCAAGATAACCGTCTTAGGGGAATGGATGGCCTCACGGATTGCCCCCTCCACATCCTCGGGACGCGCCACCCGGATTCCCATTGCCCCGTAGGCCTCGGCGAGCTTCACGAAGTCCGGAACGTATGGTGGACATCCTTCGTCCGGACCGTTGCACTGTCGGGGGCAGCTTGTCCGCTGGCCGAGGCAGCTAAAGGCGTAGGCCTTATCGAAGAAGAGCTCCTGCCATTGCCGGACCATTCCAAGGTAGCCGTTATTCAGGATGGCAATATTGACCGGGAGCTCATTAAGCACAGCGGTGGCGAGCTCCTGGATCTTCATCTGAATGCTCCCATCTCCGGCGATGTCGAAGATCACCCGATCGGGAAAGGCTACCTGCGCCCCGATGGCAGCCGGGAAACCATAGCCCATTGTTCCGAGACCCCCTGAGGAGAGGAAAGTCCTCGGACGGTCATATCGAAAGTAATGGGCGGCCCACATCTGGTTTTGGCCTACTTCGGTGGTGATAATCGCCTCCCCTCCGGTAAGCTCGTAGATCTTCTCCACCACGTACTGCGGTTTTATCACGGGACAATCTTGTTTGTACGTCAAGGGATTATCTCGCTTCAACGCCATTAATTCCTCACGCCAAGAATCGATGGGCAGGGGTTTCGCGAGCTTGAGCATCTCCTGGAGAATCTCCTGCGCATCCCCTATAACGGGTACGTCAACGAGCACATTCTTGCCGATCGAAGCGGGATCGATATCTATGTGAATGACCTTGGCCTTCGGGGCAAACTCGCTTAGCCTTCCCGTAGCCCTATCGTCGAACCTCGCCCCAATGGCGATTATGAGGTCACATTCGCATACAGCGTGGTTTGCGGCAACCATCCCGTGCATCCCCAGCATCCCGAGAAAGAGGGGATCGGTTCCAGGAAAAGCCCCGAGGCCCATCAACGTGAGGGTAACCGGGATTCCCATTTTCCTCGCGAAGGCGGTCAGCTCCGCTGATGCTTCCGAGGTAATTACGCCTCCTCCGGCGTAGATCACCGGTCTCTTCGCATTCCCGACTAAATCCATTGCCCTCCTGATAGCCTGAGAATTATCGTTGACAACCGGACTATATCCCCGGATGTTCACCTTCTCGGGGTAGGTAAAATCCCCAACGGCAACGCTCACATCCTTTGGAAGATCGATGAGGACCGGGCCGGGCCGCCCGGTTCGGGCGATGTAGAAGGCCTCCTTCATGATCCCGGGGATATCCGCAACATCGCGGACGAGGTAGCGATGTTTGGTGATCGGACGGGTGATCCCGATGATATCCGCCTCTTGGAAGGAATCATTCCCTATCATGTCCACCGGGACTTGACCGGTGATGGCAACGATAGGGACCGAATCCATGTTGGCGGTGGCTATCCCCGTTACCAGATTCGTAGCCCCCGGACCACTTGTGGCAACGCATACCCCAACCCTTCCGGTAGCCCGGGCATAGCCATCTGCGGCGTGGACCGCCCCCTGCTCGTGGCGGGTCAGAATCATGCGAATATCCTCCCGGTGCATGAAATCGAAGAAGGGCATGATCGTACCCCCGGGGTAGCCGAATACCACCTCCACCCCCTCCCTCTTGAGTGCTTCAACCACCATCTTTGCTCCTGGCATCCTCATTGCACATACCTCCTGTCGTCTTTCCCTTCCATCCGCCCTCTCACCTTAATCCCTCGACGACGGCTGCTCACCCCATGAAACGGGATGTGCTTAAATATGGGTATAAAAAAAGCCCGCTATCCTTATTTAACAAGGGATAGCGGGCTTTATCGGCAATTCTGGTGGGCCCTTTATGGCCCCCTGCCTGCACCGGCTATCCCGGGGCAGATAATAATGGCGATAATAATGCTAATTATGATAGCCGGCATAGCTACGGTTATCTGAAACTTATTGGTAAAAGGAAAAGAAGCCATGAAATGTTTCCCAAAATGATAAGCTTCGCTGTAAATTACAAAAAAAGTAAGGCTTTGTCAAGGAAAAAGCAAAAAATTTCGTATCAACGATATCTTTTCCTCGGGATCTTGACACAACCAACCTCCATAAGAGTAGAAATGGAAAGGGATTTTTAATTACGGGAAGAGGCGGCATTCCCTCTGCTAGAGGGAATGGTTATTGTTGAGGCGGGGGGCTGAGATCGGAATTTTTTAACCGGAAAAACGTGGCACGCGTGGCCCTTTTCACCCTTTTCCCCGCGAAATTTTCTCCCAGCAGAGCCACCGACAGTCCTGGCCGCTGTAATCCATCAAGAGGGGATTATTACAACTGATACTGTGGAGGACCTTTTTTCCCCTTTCCACTCGCCATTCAACTAAAAGCGATGCCTTCCCCCTTCCCTCGGGGCACTCCATTTGTCGAAGAACCCTTCTGGACTTATCCACCATGGCCAATCCTCCCTCCGTCTCTCCCCTCTATATCAAAGACTCAGTTCTTCCTGCGAAGTGGACTTGTTCCGGGTCTCCAATACCCGAACCTCTTGACACATGATGACGCAAACTCGAACGCCTATAATCTCCTACAAGGGAGTCCAGCCTTCCTATGTCCACCTCATTCATACCCTTTCCCTTCGTGAGATACTCCTTGGCGAGCACGATCATTTCATATCGCTCAGTACGCAACACCTTTGCTAAATCTTCCCTCTCGTCGTGCAAGAACTGGGATAGCTTCTCAAGGTCGACCCTCATGCTCTCATAGCCGAAATCGATTCTCTTCCATAAGGAGCTCATCTCTCCCCCATCCCCGACAGGCTTGGGATAAGGATGAATAATGTTTTTTGAATATCTTCCGTCATCTGGATCGGAAGTATCCATCTGCACATCTATTCCAACACGGTGGAAATGCGTTACAAAACTATTCCAATCATGGAGTTTAGCCAGGGTCCGCTTACCCTTAAAATCAACGTATTCCCATGGAAACCCTTCTGTGCCAAAGCCCCACTCATATGACTATTATAGATCCTTAAAGAGGGGGGCTTCAAGGAGAACGAACTATCTCAGGGGAAGACCCGGCCCGTCGCACGGTATGACTCGATCATCCATGCGTCAGCCGGTCAGAGCTCGAACCTCAAAGATCGATACCAGGCCAACTCGCGATTGGATCGGTCGAGCGCACAACATGCACTCCGGCATCGGAATACCTTTGAAAGGCCGTGTCCGCTTGATCTGTATAGTCTATAATCCCGGGAATAACGACTGGAGAGGAGCAGTCCTCTAACAGATAGACCTTCTGGGCCATCTTCTTATCAACCGCCGCAATCTCATTCAAGAGATCGTCAATTGTCCAGGCAACGCAATGGCTCTTGGCCTGTCCAGCAATAACAAGCGCATCGAATTCCAGAAGTTTCCTGATAAACTTCTCGTTCTTCTGAGCAATCCGTTTGCCATCCGCATCCACTAATACCTCCGGTCTGAGAACCGAATAATTCTCGGTGAACGGATTGCTCCCCTTGACCTGAAAATCCGGCTGACTGCAACGGGCAATGCTATGGAAGAAGATGGCTTCCTCGACTGACGAAACAAGTGCGTGGCCGATTCCTCCAAGCATGGCATGGTATGGCCATATGGTGAGATCGTATTTACCACCTTCTCTCAGCGTATGGGTATAGTGGCGTAAGTACCTTTGACCGTACCTTTCCGTAACCCCAAGGCTGTCGGCGAGTTTGGGGTTAAATCTCCAAAGGCCTCGTTCAATGTCTTCCTCGGAAATAAGGGTGAAAGGTGCCGGATGCTGTCCCTTTTCGTTAACCACAAAGATGCTGTGGAAAATCTGCATGGCCTGATGCGTATCCATGGTTGGGCATATCTCGGTGATCATGTTAAGGTTGCGATATGTAAATTCGCACACCCTCCGATTGTCATCCACCGCTCCTGTTCCCGTTCTCCCGCCAACAAACAATTCAAATCCTGGGATGCAAAAGGTATTCTGCACATCAACGAGCATCAGCGAGATTTTGAACGTATCATCGGAAGCGGACCGTATTCCATAGTGCGCTGCCCAGTTTTCGGCATCTTCGGCGCGCTCCTGATACGGAACCCTCCATACCTCTTCCACTTTCTCCGGGTTAAAATGAGGGGGAATAGGGAGTTCACTGGGTGCCATAGCCCACCATCCTTTGCACGTCTCAGTTGTAATGACTATTTTTCTGATGAGCCAGTATAGGAAAGGATGGGCTTGCGTGTCAACGGCAAAGGGGAAGCGAGGCTCACAAACTGGGATTGAGCATTGAATGTGTTTATAGAGGGAAAGATCTCTGAAGCGTCTAGCTTCGCTCCACGAATTCCACTACGTTTCCGTCTGGGTCTTTGACCATGGCAATATTCACCCCGGGACGGAGTTCCTTTTGGGGCAAGAAAAACTCAATTCCCTTGCTTTCGAGTTCCTTGCAGAGCCCTGTAAGATCATGAATGACAAAAGTGACGTAGCGAAAGCCCAATTGGCTTTCCACACCAGTGGCGCCCCTGGGCGGTATGGTGTTGGGTTTGACGAGCTTGAAATCGCTGCTGCCGAAGCGCAGACGGTAGATGGTTCCGAACCACACCGGCGTCTCCCCCACGTACTCCAACCCCAAAATGTCTCGATAAAATTCGAGGCTGGCATTGATATCGCTCACTAAAATACCGAGATCCAAAGAATCCTTGGCAGGTTTCATCATGATTGTTCCCTCCTTTCAGCTGTTGGAATTTGATCGCTTGGATCTTTCCTGTTTTTTAAGGGCCCTCGAGTTCGGAAACCCGCTCACCGCCCTCAGCCTGGCCAATGGCAGTATCTACCATGTCATGCCGAACGGAAAGCTTAATGTTACTCATTTAATTGCGTTTTTGTAAAGAACCAATCACCAGAGAGGATTTTAGCCCTTGAAGGGCTGTTGTCCATATCCCTGGAGCGAACATTAAAGAATTTTTGGCAACCATTCTTAGTGAAGCGAAACGGCCGCAAATTCAATGTCTGAGCCCGAAGGGCGAGTTTTGAATTTGCAGTGAAGCGAACTTTAGAATGGTCAAAAATTCTTTTCAGAGAGCGAAATGGGTTTTGGGCAACAGCCCGTTGACAACTGACCCTCGGTCTGCTTTAATTATTGGCGTTTGAACCGGAGGAGTTGGATGTCGATAAAGGTCATCTTTGGTGAAACCTCGGAGGAATTCAGGCGAGATGGAGGCATCAGCTCACACGCCCTCGCCGATGGCTTAACCCATCTCCACGAGGAAGAACCGACGACTTCGGAATTGATGGCCGAGCTGATTTACGAGGATTTCGTCAAAAACCGTTAAGCCCCTCTCATAGATTTGCCTTTCCCCCGCACACAGGCTGACTTATACTTACCGCCTCCATCAGTACTTCGCTCCACGAGGTCTCTGAAGAGCTCGCTCTTCGCGCTCAGAAAATGTTCTTATGAGAGGAAAACGTGACAATCTGGCGATGCCGTCGGAGAAGAATGACACTTTTGACAACAAAGAACTATGCCGCTATCATTACTGCCTAAGGTCATGCAAGTCGAACATCGTGAAAACCCCAGGTTTACGCGGTCCATTCAGCCCAAGCGGTATGTGAGACGGTTGCAGGTATGCCCAAGGCCCTCTTGATTCACGCAACGGACCCCGATCTTGAGCTCGCGGAACAGCCTCCGAAGCCCTTCCCCGTTCTCGGGGTGACGACCGTAGCCTCCCTCTTTTCGGGGGAATGGGAGGTATCGGTCGTCGATGAAGAAATCCAACGGGTCGATCTCTCGCAGGATGCCGACCTCGTGGGGATCTCGACCCTGACGCTAAACGCCCCCCATGCTTACAAGCTCGCCGATGCTTTCAAAGAAATGGAGGTCCCCGTCCTCATGGGGGGAATGCACCCCTCGGCGCTTCCCGAGGAAGCGCTCGAGCACTGCGACGCCGTCGTGGTGGGAGAGGCCGAGGACGTCTTCTCGAAGGTACTCGACGATTTTTCAAGGGGGACCATGCGCGGCATATACCGGGGAGGGCTGGTGGACCTCGCAAAGGTCCCTGGTCCCAGGCTTGATCTGTTACAACAATCTCACCGCGAGATACTCCAGCCCGTTCAGGCAACCCGCGGATGTCCTAACAATTGCGAGTTCTGTTCGGTGACGCCTTTCTTCGGACACCGGTATCGCCTGCGCCCGATTTCCGCCGTCGTCGCCGAGATTGAGGCGATGCTTGACTACGGGCGTTCGAACATAATCTTCTTCGTCGATGACAACATAGCGGGGAGGCCGGACTACGCGAAGGAGCTTTTCAAGAGCCTTATCCCCCTGAAGATAAGGTGGGCCAGCTTTTCCTCGGTCGCCATGGCTTCCGACAGAGAGGTCATGGAGCTTGCACGAAAGTCAGGCTGCATCGAGCTCTTCATAGGGTTCGAATCGATTTACCAGGAGAACCTTGACCTGGCGGGCAAGAATTGGGTCCGCACCGACATGATGAAGGAATACATAAGGGTTTTTCACGACCATGGAATCATCGTGGAGGGGGCCTTCATATTCGGACAGGATTACGACTCCAAGGACGTATTCAGAAAAAGCGTGGACTTCATCCAGGCCACTGGAATTCAGGTTCCCGTGTTCGGGATACTCACACCATACCCTGCCACAAGACTGAGGGCCCGACTCGAGAGAGAGGGGAGGCTTCTCCCTGAAGCTTCCGATTGGCGCCTTTACGACGCCTCGCACGTGCTTTTCCGGCCGGCGAAGATGAGCCCTGAGGAGCTCGAGGAAGGCTTTTTCTGGGCGAAGAAATACTGCTGCGCACCGCGCTCGACCCTCATGAGGATGTTCCGCGCGCCCAGGGCAAACTGGCTCATGGCCCTCGGACTTAACTTCTCCATGCGTGCGGGCAGGATGAGGCAGATACACCAGCGCTGGCCCAAACATATCAAAGGCCCCCTCGCCCGCCCTGCATCTTGGTAGGGCGTAGCATACGTCAGAGGATCTCGTCAATAACCCCTAGGATCTGTCCCTGAATTCGCTTTTTCCCTCCCATTCACATTCCTCGTAAACAGGACAAAGCGCACATCTCGGCCCCCTCGCCTTGCAGATCTCCCGGCCGAATTCGATGAGGGCCAGATGGACCCTTCCCCTCTTTCCCCGGGGAATAACGGCTTCGTAGGCAGATCGTATCTCCTCATAACCGGCATTTCCCCTGACCATCTTCCACCGCTTGGCGATCCGGCTGATATGGGTGTCCACTGCGAAACTTCCCCTTTCGTACACCAGCGATAAGAATACATCGGCGGTCTTAAATCCCACCCCGGGGATTCCTAACAGCTTCTCCCTGGCCGCATCGACGGGCAGACGGGCGAGGTTATCGAGATCCCCTCCATATTCGTTGAGAATAATTCGAGCGAGCTCCCTGATCCTGGGGGCCTTTGTATTATAGAGGCCCGATGGCTTAATACAGTCCTTGATCTCCTCCACCTCCGCCCCGGCCAAAACCTCCGGGGTGATACGAAATCTCCTCCTCAGGTTCTCGAACCCCTTTATCGTCGCCTCCCGGGAGGTATTCTGGGAAAGGATGGTGGAAACCAATCTCTCGAAGGGCGTTAGCTCCCTATACCACCTCCTTTCGGGAAGATGTTCGAGAATCCTATCGATCCTGTCGGAAATCGAACTCATGGCCCCCTTTTCACAGTGTAGGGAAACGATGGGTGAAAAGTCAATTTTTGCTTGCAAACACATTGCAACGGTTGTTATGCTTCATTCTAATAACACTGTTTGCTCATCGGGTTTACCATAATCTCCTGACCAAGGGGGGAATTCCGTTATGATCTTCTTGAAGCTGATCGCTAAGATCTTTCGCATTTTGAACGCCGAGGCGACGCCGCAGCAGATCGCCGGGGGAGTGGCGCTGGGCATGATCATCGGCTTAACGCCCACGTTCAGCCTCCATAACATCGTTGTGGTCTTCCTCATCCTGGTCATCAAGGTGAACATCACCGCGGCCATTTTGTCCATGTTCGCCTTTGACTTGATCGGCTATGGGGTGGATCCCCTTTCCGACTGGCTTGGCTATGCGATCCTCACATCCACTGCGTTGCGGCCGCTCTGGATCGAGGCGTATAATGCCACGGTCATTCCCTTTACCCGGTTCAACAATACCGTCGTCATGGGAAGTTTCGTCATTTCCCTCATCGTGCTCTACCCGATATTTCGTTTAGCTGAATACGGCGTTGAGAGGTACCGATCCGATCTTGCGGCCAAATTTCAGCAGTGGAGAATCGTCAAGGCCGTTAAGATGAGCCGTTTCTATAAATACTATCAAAGCTACAGAAGCATTATGGGATAGGAGGAAAAGATGCGCTGGAAATTCGTCATACCATTCTTAGCCTTCATTCTCATCATCGTTGCCTTCGTGGCCTTCTTCCTCGATGGCATCGTCGAGTCCATCGTGGAGGAGAGGGCGAGCCTTCTCAATAAGGCGAAGGTGGAAATCGCAGATCTCGATATTAGATTCTTGCGGCCGGGCGTGGGAATTCGGGGATTGGCCGTGGCCAATGCCGATAATCCCTGGAGGAATATCGTTGAAGTGGGGGATATTTCGATCTCGGTCTCCGTCCTTCCCCTCTTCTCAAAGAGGGTTGTCATCGAAGAGATGGTAATGGAGGGGTTACAGCTGAACACGAAACGAAAGACCTCGGGGGAGTTGCCACGGCGCCTGAAAAAGAGGTTGAAGGCGGAGGAAAAGCAAAAGAAGCCGGCCGAGGTTCCCTGCGTGAAATTACCCAACCTCGAGGTCTTCAAGAAGAAATTCGATATCAAGGATTTGGTCGATATCAACCGCCTGGAATCGGTAAAGAGGGCCAAGCAACTGAGCGAAGAGGTTTCCCAGTGGAAGTCCAAATGGGAATCGGAACTCAAGAACCTGGACGTAAAGGCGAAGGTAGATGAGATCATCACCAAGGTCCAGGGTAGCCTTGAATCCCTCCAGAAGACCGATATCAAGGGGCCTGCCGATCTGTTGAAACTGCAGAGCGACCTCAAGAACCTCCGGGAGGCAACTGATGCCCTTAAGGGCTTGAAAAAAGAGATCGAGGCAAAGAAGGCCGCCTTCAAAGGACAAGTGGCGACGCTGGAAAAATCGCTCAAGGACGAAATAAGGAAGCTAAAGGAGATGGACCTGCAGGCCATTCTTAAGGATTTGGGCCTTGAAGGGATTACAAAGGCTCGTTTGGCTGAAGCCTTCCTCTGCCCGTTCCTCGGTAAGACCCTGAACTTCATCTGGAACCATGCCGACAAGATTCGTAAGTTCATGCCCAAGAGGGGAAAGGATGAACCGGTGCAGACGAGGATACGGGCCAAGGGCCGCGACGTGATATTTCCGGTCATCAAGAAGGGCCCCGATTTCCTCTTGAGGGAGGCGAGGCTTTCCATGGAGCAGGAGGAATGGTCGCTCAAGGGCATTATCCAAGGGGTCACCTCCGATCCCATATCCTACGGGAAGCCCACGCGGGTCGACGTACAGGGTACCCGTCCTCAGCTCGCCCTCAATGCCAATTTGGATCACACCGGCAAGACACCCGTCGACACCGTATCTCTCGACCTGGCGGGACACCCGTTGGAAGGGTTCAAATTCTCCGAGAACCCCCTGTCGCTATCGAACATCGCGAAAGGGTTTTTGAATCTCAAGGCAAATCTGGTGCTGAAAGGAAATTCCATCGACCTCAATACCAGGGCCACGGTGAAAAATCTCGTCCTCAATTTCTCCGAGGAGGGGAAGGAGAATCTATTGGTAAACATGGTGAAGGAGGCCATGAAGACGGTTCCCTCCCTCAGCATCGGCGTGGCGGCCCAGGGGACGAGGGAAAATCCCCAAATGTCCATCTCTTCCGACATCGACCAACTCTTTGCCCGGCAATTGAAGGGATTTGCGGGCAAAAAGATAGATGAATTGAAGGCCTCCCTTGGGGTGCAGATCGATGGGGCTTCGGGAAAGGACATAAAGGGGTTCTCGGACACCCTCGCTCGGGACAGACTGGATATACTCAACCAGTTTGGTTCAGATGAATCACTGGTCCAGGAGAAGATCGATTCTCTGACTGGTATTGTGGCGACGAAAACGGGTAAATCGAAGGAGCCGAAAAAAGGGCTTGAGGGGATCTTGCCGGGTTTGATCAAACAATAGGATCCGGGAAAAGGCCAAGGGCCGGATGGAAATAACCGCATCCGGCCCTTTTATGCCTTATAGGAATTTAGTCACGAGCTACTTCTTGGCATGACATTTCGTGCAGATAGTCGGTCCCGTCGCCTTGCCTTCCTTCTTCATATCCCTGTGACAGTTCTTACAATTGTCGTGAAAGGCCTTATAGGCGGTAACCTTGGAGTCCTTGGTGTGGCAGTCCACACACTTCTGAGCCTTCTCGCCTGCCTTCGTGGTGTGATGGCACTTCACGCAGTCCTTCACCGCGTCGGCATGCTTTTTGTGGGCGAACTGAACCCCCTGATACTTGTCCGCTGTGTGAAGGCCAGGATTGTCAATGGTGATCGTATCCGCCTGGCCGAAGACGCCTTGCAGTGCGAGCAATGATCCGAAGAAAACGGTTGCTGTAATGATAATAATGACCTTTCTGTCCATCAAACCCAAACCTCCTTTCTCCGTATTCCTTTTTTCAAAAAACTCGGGCAAATCATACCAAAATCCCCCCCATTGTCAAGCAAAAAAATTGGGGTCAGGTCTTGAATTATCAGTTTTCGAATATAGGCAAACGGGCGTTTCCCCTGGAAGTGATGTGATAGAATCTGCCCGGGAATTCATGGCAAAGTGGTCTAGCCACGATAAACAAAAATAAGACACAAAAACTGATAATATCGGGATAGGGGGCACCTGCCGAACATTTAGCTGTGCAGGATGCCCGCCCCCCACAGATCCGGACGAGCGGATTTCCCGCATCCGGCT
>JGI2173J19968_10000505_pt1 | contig 14587 bp, 11 predicted proteins | sample DeeMarSWOR136_30_FD_19968 | JGI IMG/M metagenome (IMG submission 19968) | reverse complement strand
GAAGTGGCGTTTTAGTCTCCCATGTGTTAGTTGCTGGATCATAAACCTCCGTCTCAGAGGCTTCCCAACCGCCAAAGGTGAAAATTTTATTTTTATATACCGCTATCCCAAAATGTCCTCTAGGAGTAGGCATAGCTGCTTTTACAGTCCAGTTATCAGTTGCTGGATCATATTCATAGTTGACCGAATCCACCATGACATATATTTTTCCGTTAACGGTTGCAGCTTTCTTTACGCCTTCAGGAACGGGTATCGGATTTTTTGCTACCCATGAATTCTCAATCATTTCAGCTGAGGACCAAGCAGTCTCAGTAACAACAAGACCTGACGCAATTAGAAGGACAAGAATAAACAATAAGTAGATACTCTTTCTCACTCTTATCCCTGTTAAAATATTGGGCTGTTTCTGCTGTAAAAGCGTTTTTATCAAGGTTTCTTGACCAAACGGGCTTTTCTTAGTCAAAGTTTCTTGACAAGGAACCAGCCGTTCACTCAAAGCTTCAGCCTTTAAATAAGGGGGCTATAGTCTTTTCCGAGCAGCTAGCCAGAGCTAGTCTACGCTTCGGTTGAACCTATTTATAGAGGGGGTATAAGTTTTTCCACGCACTAGAGAACACGCAACCGCTGCAACAAACAACTTGAACGTATCCGTTTTAGGATTAGCTCTCTTCCTTTAATGCTTCGCCGAATATGCGTTTTAACTCTCTCTTCATCGTTGCAGTGTCCTGGGTCAACCCGAAATAGTCCGCAAAATAATCCGTCGTCCTCAAAGTCATGGAACGCCCAGCGCGTTCAGCCGCAACCAACCCCATATCCCTAAGAAGCTTCACATGCCCATAAGCATGCTGACCCCGCACTTGAATCACTCTTTTCTGCGAAACAGGCTGCCTATAAGCAATGTAAGAAAGCGTTTTCAACGGACCAGCGGAAAGCAAAGGTCTATTGACAAGTTTCTTAACCAACGGCGTAAAATCCGCTTTTAACTGCAAAACGTAACGGTCATCCTTTAACTCTAATATCTCAAGGGCAGTGTTTCTGGCTGAATACTCCTGCATAAGCGCCTTAGTGAATTTTCTAGTTTTCTTCTTAGACCGCGTGCTTAAAACTGAACATAACTCGTTAAGGTCTAAAGGGCGACCAGCAACGTATAAGGCTGCCTCCAATAATCTCACGCAACGCTGCACTTTTTCCTCATTCGGCGTCAACTGAACCGCAGCCTTCGCGTCAGCTGATTGTTTTTTCGTCCCTTGCAATGTTCAAGTTCCCCACAGCTATGTATAGTTCTTCTGTTTCCTCATTCTGCCACAAACTCACTTTCCCATCCTGCGCCAGAAACAAAAGCAGAATAAACGTGCGGATCGCTTCTATCCGAGCAGTCCCTTTTATAAGCGTTGAAAACTCGATTATTCCCACGCCTTTAACTTTCTCACAGAGAAGAGCATACAGTTCCTCCATCTGCACCTCGATTTCCATCAAGAAAACGTCCAATTGAGACAGGATATCGGATACTGCTGGAAGAACAGGTTGAGCAACAACCTTGTCCAAACGAGGCAGCTTTTCACCTTTCAGCACGTCGTCTAAAACTTCCAGCAGATGCCTTATGGTTGTTGACGTCAACTCGTGCCTCAGAGGCAAAAACAGAGGTGGCGGAACAAAATCTTGCGGAGCCTTCGGCGGCTTGGGAGGCTCCTGAAGAGTGAGCAGAAGCTTTGACTTCATTAGGTAGATGAGCGCAGAAGAATCCAACGCCACACCCGAAGCGCGGAAATCCACCTTTCCTGTTCTCTCCATCTCTGAAAGAAACGATGTGAGCAAATAAGCGATGTTCACGTTCCAAGGCGTGAGCTTTTCAAGTTTGCTGATTTCGAAGAGAATGTTCCACGGAGGCCTCAAGTAAAAAGGCTTTCTCATTGCTGTTGACATTTAACTGGTCGCCTCCAAGAACTTTGCNGAGATAACGTTTGAAACTCCGTTGCGCTCATACACTCCGTAAACTTTTTGGGCTTTGTTCACAATTTCCGGCTTCAAAGTGATTACTATGAACTGCATTTTCTCAGACTCTTCCAGAAGGACATCGGCGAGTTTCGAAACGTGAAAAGCATCCAAGTGCGCATCTATCTCGTCAAGAATATAGAACGATGCAGGCGTAAACTCTTTCAAGGCAAATATGAAGGCGACAGCTGAAACTGAACGTTCGCCGCCGCTTGCACCGCTAACAACTATAGACGGCTTATTAGGGAACTGCACGAGCATGTCTATACCGCCGTGGAAAGGCTCCTCTGGCTTTTCAAGCTTCAAAAAGGCATTGCCGCCTCCAGTTAGTTTTGAGAAGTAAGTCTGAAGGTTCAGGTTGATTTTTTCAAACGCATCCATGAAAACCTTGCGTTTCTTGGCTTCAATTTCCTCCATAAACTGCACGATAGCTTGCTTTTCTCTTTCAAGCTCATTCAAACGCAGAGATAATTCCCTGTATCTTGAAATTTGCTCTGCGTAATGCGACAGGGCGAGTTGGTTCACAGCACCTATTCTTTCAAGTTCAAACTGCATCATTCGCATTGAGGTTTGGGCTTCTTCGACTTGTTTTTCCGTGGTTTCTAAAGGCTGCTCGTAGCCAAATTGTCTAAGCTGATTTTGGTGTTGCTGAAGCTGTAACTGGTAAGTCTGAACGCTGAGTTGGAGTTGATTTAGAAGCCTGTCAGTCTCTTCGTACTCTGCGTCCAGTGACCGAAGCTCATTGTCAATGGCGTCTATTTGCGTAGTGAACTTTTGGGCTTCCTCCCTCGCTGAAAAAACCGCTTTAGAAAGTTCAACGCGGCTCTTTTCTAGCTCCGAAATTTCCTGCTTGAGAGATTCACGCTCCTGAAGCGCTTCANCCACTTCCTTCTCAACTTTCCGCTGCTGCTGTTCAACCTTCGAGAGTTGGATTTTGGAGTTTTTATACCCAACTCGCAAGACATTGTCAAATTTGGATTGAAGTGTAGAAAGTTCTGTTTGAACCGTGCCTAGGTTCTGCCTAAGAGTGATTATCTCCTCCGCGAGCTTTTCCCGCTTCACCTCCAACTCCTGAATGTGTCCAACATCAGTTTTCTTCCTCAGCTCTGCAAGCTCGACTTGGAGTTTCTGAANTTCTTTCTGAATGGCNCTTCTTTCAGACNTGTATAATCCCATCTGAGCTTTTCCAGTCTCTATTTCCTTTTCAAGTTTTTCACAGTATTTTTCCAAGCGTCTAACGTTGCTTTGAGTTCGTTTGACATTNNGTTTTACTCTGACCATTTCCCTGTCAAGGGTAANTATGGAATCTGAAAGGCGNGCAATCTCAATTTTGGTTCGTTCAATCTCCTCTTCGAAGACTGTTATGTCAGTGTCTCTTTGAGAAAGATGTTGCTGGAGCGCTTTCACCGCTTCATCGAGGCTTTTGATGGCTGTTTCACTGGGAATAATCTTTGAAAAGTCTATGGGCGCCCTGTAGTAGCCGCTTTCGAAGGCTCCTCCAGCCTCATAAAGATTCCCATTGACGGTCACAGCGCGGTAGCCTTCATTTGAGAGGGTAAATCCAGTTTTGTCGTTAGAAACTATCAAGGTATCTCCAAAAACGTAGTTAACTGCTGGTTCGTAATTTCGCGCGCATTTAACAAAGGCTGAAGCAACACCGCTTACGCCCTGTCTTTCAGGTATTTTTAGAGNTCTAGGATTTGAAGCTCCTTGGAGCGGAATAATCTTTATTCTTCCCAGCTTCATCTTTTTCAGAGTTTCCGTGCACGTAAACGCTGAATCAATGTCTTTCACAACTAGGGCGTTAAGCCATCCAGCGGCAGCCGCGGCTATCGCTTTCCTGTAAGTTTTCTCAACTTTAATCAGCTTGCGCAATCGTCCATAAATACCCGAGATTGCNCCTAACTCGCCCAATTCCTCTATGCTTCTTAACGCTTTTTCTTCAGCCGCTACAGTCTCAGCAAGTTCCCTCTGTGTAACGAATTCTATGACCGCTTCCTTTGCTGAATTCGCTATTTTCCCCGCTTCAGAAATTTCTCTTGAAACAGACTCTTTTTGGACCGTTCTTCGCTCAAGAGTACGCTCAAGACTCTTAAGTTGCGCCTTCTGTTCTTTCTGAACNTTGTCAAGTTCAGCCAGTGAATTCTCAATTTCAGAAAGCGTTGCGATGAATCTTTCTTTNCGNTCGTTCAGTTCCCTGAGCCGCCTAGAGCTNAGTTGAACAGCGGTCTTATCCCTTAAGTATTCTGATCTTAAGAAGGCAAGCTTCTTATAACGCGCGTCAGCTTGCATTTCGATCTGGCGTATTTTCTTGCTGTTTTCGCCTAAGCCGCCCCAAAGCTGAGCGGTTTCCTGTGCCAGGGCTTCATGTTCGGTCTCTTTTGAGCTGATTTGGGACTGAAGCTTTTCGTGTTCAACTCGCGACTTCCGTATTTTTAATCGGTTTTCTTGAATTTCGCTTCTCATGGACTCGTACTGTTCCAAGTTGTTCTCTCTCACGCGCTTTAGGCTTTCGAGGCTGGCTTGTCCAGAGCTGATTTTTGTCGTAAGCTCTGTGAGCTTGGATTTTAATTCACCAATTCTTATCTGCACTTTCAGTACCCGTGAGCCGCCTTCTTCAACGATTTCTGAACTGAGCTTTCGCCATTCCCCTTCGACCTCTCGCCTTTTAGACCTGCGAGCGTTGCGTAATTCGCGGAACTTTTCAACTTTACTTCTGACCTTGTCAGCTTGAGCCGAGCTTTCTTCAATTTTTTTGTTTAGCTGAATAATGTCGTGGGAAATTTTGACCGCTTCGAATTTTTTGATCTCGTTTTGGATGAAACTGTATCGTAAAAGTTGGTTGCGTTCCCGCTCGAGGTCGTCCACTCGCTTCTGAACTTCGTCTATTCTACCCATTGCCGTGCGGATCGAGATGTCTGCTACCCGCAGTTTCTCTTCTGCGTCAGCCTTTTCAGCGTCATACTGGGCGATTCCGACCAAGTCTTCGATGATTTTCCTGCGTTCCATCGGGTTAATATCGGTTAATCGTGTTATGGTACCCTGCGGGATTATGTTTTGGCTCACGCTGCTTATCGCTGCCATAGAGAGAATTTCGAGTATGTGCGTTCGCGAGATTCTTCGACCGTTCAGCCTGTAAACGCTTTGACCGTTTCTGTAAACCTCCCGCGAAATCGTAACTGTGACCGTGTCAACAGGCATTACGCCGTCTGAATTGTCAAATTGAATTATCACCTTAGCCCTTTTCGCTCTTTCTAGCCCTGCCTTTTCAGAGCCGTGAAAGATCAGTTTAGCCGCGTTTTCCGCGCGAAGCCTTCTTGAGCTTAGTTCGCCGAGAGCAAATAAAACCGCGTCCATTATGTTGGTCTTTCCGCTTCCGTTCGGACCAGTTATGACCGAGAAACCCTTATCTAAGGCTACCTTAACTGTTTGCGGCCCGAAAGACTTGAAGCCTTTAAGTTCTATCTTTTTAATGTAGGGCATTCAATCTGCGCCCTCGCGTTTGGAAGCAATACATCTTCTCATAGACATCTCATTAACATTCTTATAAAAGCTTATTCGCATCAATAAGTTTTAACAGTTATGCAGAATGCGCAATAAGAGAAAATTAATAAGTTGCCCTGTGGAAGAATGGGGGTACTTAACTGTGATAGAAATGAGCTTGAGATTAGGCTTGAAAAACTTGAGCGGCGTGCAAGAAATTTTAGTGCTAGCGCTAATGATAGTGTCCGTTTTCGCAATTTTCTATTCCGACATGGAACTCACGTATAAGATAGGCTTAGCAGTGTTGGCGTTCAGCGTAATCTTCTTGACAACCTTGGCGACCCAACTGTTGAAACAAGAGAAAGAGAACAGACAAGCCTAAGGGCGTAGACCCACTTACTTGTATATTGAACCCGAAATTGCTCTGTTTCCATTCTTGACCAGAAATTTGTGGTGCTCCGGCCGGGATTCGGACCCGGGTCCACGGCTCGAGAGGCCGTTATACTTGACCGGACTATACTACCGGAGCATAGAGAGCGAGAGGGTACTCTAAGGCGTTTAATTTAATAAAAATAGCGGATAATTAAAAAAAGAATCAGGGTTGTTTATTCTTCGCCTTCAGGACCGCCTGGCATTCCGCCGCCTGGACCGCCTGCTTTGGGTTTTGTGGCAGCTATTACGTCGTCTATGCGTAGTATCATGGCTGCTGATTCGGCTGCTGATTTTATGGCTTGTTCTTTGACTACTGCGGGTTCGATTACGCCTTTTTCGAGGCTGTTTTGCAGTTTGCCTGTGAAAACGTTGACGCCTTTGTATTTGCCGTCTTCTTTCTCGTGTGCTGAGCGGAGTTCCACGATTATGTCTATGGGTTCTAAGCCTGCGTTTTCCGCCAGCGTTCTCGGTATTATTTCAATTGCATCTGCGAAAGCCTCTACGGCAAGCTGTTCTCTGCCGCCGACTTTGGTGGCATACTTGCGCAGTTCCTTGGCAACTTCAACTTCCACTGCACCGCCGCCCGCAACGATTTTGCTGTTTTCGATAACGTCTGAAACTACTGACAGCGAGTCGGTCATGGCTCTTTCCGCTTCGTCCACCATTCTTTCCAGTCCAGCGCGTATTAGTATGGCTACTGAATGAGGGTCTTTGCATTTTTCAACGAAAATCATTTTGTCGTCGCCGATTTTGCGCTCTTCCACTAAACCAGCTTGACCCAAATCTTTAGCTGTCAGGTCATCTAAGTCAGAGACGATTCTTCCGCCTGTTGCTCTTGCAAGTTTTTCCATGTCAGACTCCTTAATGCGTCTAGCAGCTATTATGCCCTCTTTCGCCAAGAAGTGTTGAACCATGTCGTCGATGCCTTTCTGGCAGAAGACTACGTCAGCTTTTGAGGCTTTGATTTTCTGCGCCATTTCCTGCATCATGTTGGTTTCTTGGTCTAAGAACGCCTTCATTTGAGTGGGGTCGCGAATGCGGATTTCGGCGCTGATCTCGGTTTTCTCAATTTCCAAGGCTGAGTCTAGCAATGCGATTTTTGCGTTTTCCTTTTTCTTCGGCATTCCAGGGTGAACGACTTCCTTGTCGATGATTATTCCGCTTACAAGTTGCGTTTCGAGAAGGCTTTTCCCCGTTTTCTTTATGAGTTGGAGATTGTCTATGTCTGCTATTTTCTTGTCTCCGCGCTGCTCGGTGATTTGTTTGACGGCGTCTATGGAGATTTCCGCCAAGTGCTCTCGCGCTGCGCCTACTGCTTTGCTGCTCATTGAAGTCAAAGCAACTTTGAGCAGGGTTTTGCGGTCTTCGATGTTGACTGGTACACCGTTTTTGTTTATAGTTTCTATGGCTTTTTGGGCTGCCTTTCGGTATCCGCTCACCAGTATCGTTGGGTGGATGCTCTGGTCGAGCAGTTCCTCGGCTTTTTTGAGAAGTTCGCTTGCTAAAACCACGGCTGTGGTTGTTCCGTCGCCTACCATGGCATCCTGCGTCTTGGCGATTTCCACCATCATCTTTGCCGCTGGGTGTTCCACGTCTATCTCGTTTAGGATTGCTGCGCCGTCGTTTGTTATGGTTATGTCGCCTAAGCTGTCGATGAGCATTTTGTCCATGCCTCGTGGTCCGAGTGTGGTCTTGAGGACTTCGCCGATTACGCGTGCAGCCATTATGTTATTGCGTTGGGCTTCTTTTCCTCTGCTTCTTGATGTGCCTTCTTTTAGAATTAGAACTGGCTGTCCTGAACCAGTTGTTGTTAAATACGCCATTTTTTGTCAAACCTCTTTTTTTAAGGGATACAAAGATGTTTTCAATCGGAAATATGCAAAAACCAGCGGAAAATATAAACTTTTACCCTTACATGCGCGAGTAGCCTATGGAAAATCAGACTTCTATCGCTCTATCATTTTCTCAATTTGGAATATAGCATGACGCAGAACTAGCGCTCACACAAGACTATAGCCCCTCTATATATAGCTTGAAGCGTTGAGTGAACTGCTGGTTCCTTGTCAAGAAAACTTTACAAAAACGCTTTTACAGCAGAAACAGCCCAGTATTAAGCAGTGATAACCTGTGGAAAAGAAGGCGCTCATAACCACAGCATTCATCTCAATACTTCTATTCTCAGCATTGGCAGGAATTGCGTTTGTTAATCTGGCAAAAGCAGACCCCATGTTTTTCTTGCCAAACATCCTAATAAAAAGTGATGGTAGCATAGAGCCTGAAACAGATGTCATAACCCGCACTGGAAACGTGTATTCTTTGACGGTAGACATCTCTGGCCAATACTCCATTAAAATCCAATGCAGCAACATCGTGCTTGACGGAGCAGGGCACATCATAAACGGCACCTTACTCTCATCCGAGCGCGGGCGCTGGTTTAGTGATGGGAACGGTTTAAGTCTAGAAGGCGTCACCAACGTAACGATAAGGAACATAGAGATTACAGGTTTTAGTGACTTTGATGCGTCGCTTAAGAACTCTCACACATGCTATTTCTTGAAAATTAAGGCTAATGACGGAGTGACTTTAGAAAATAGCAGCTCAAACCTAATTACCGAATGCAATTTAGCCGCCTTAACCGAAGCCGTACAACCAGGTGCATATTTGACTTCTTCAAACAACAACAAATTCTACAGAAATAACATCACTGACCTGCTTCTTATAACTTCTAATAATAATATTTTCTTCGAAAATAATTTTGTAATCGATAACTTTCTTTCCATAGGTGGCAACAATTTATGGGATAACGGTACAGTCGGTAACTACTGGGGCGATTACTTGTCGAAATATCCTAACGCCTCAGAAATAGGCAATTCAAGAATAGGCGACACACCATACGTAATGAACTCTGACAACATTGACTATTATCCTCTTATGGCTCCCTTTGAAGTTCCGCCAGCACCAACGCCCTCGCCTGAGCCTCAACCAGAAGCAGAGCCTTTCCCAATAACATTAGTTTTAGCTTCCGTAATCACAGTGGTTGTTATTGGCACGGGTTTGCTGGTCTACTTCAAGAAACGTAGCAAATAAGCGTATTGCAAGCGTAATTCCCCTTATAACCCACTTAATTGAATTCCGCTCATTTCTGCTTCAGTCGCGTGTAGTAGTATTCTCCGAGGGATTTTTGGAACACGTCCATTTTTGAACCTTCTTTGTTAACCCTAGGGCGCCTCGTGACTGAGTCTCTTCGGAAAGTAACGTTCATCTCTTTCAGGAACACGTTCATTCCCTTTCTCAGGGTTGTAGGCGGATTCGCTACACCGTTCACGCCTGGTTCTCCGCCAAAAATCATAAGCCGGTCGGCAATAAAGTCTTGAGTTACAACGTCATGCTCAACGACAAACGCGGGTACCTGGTGGGCTTCGACAACTCGCCTTAGGGTTCGCGCCATGTTCAGCCTTTCCTCCACGTCCAAGTAGGCGCTCGGTTCGTCCAGCAGGAATAAAGCAGCTTTGCGGGATAAGCAAGCGGCAATAGCGACCTTTTGCAGTTCTCCACCGCTGAGCTCCATGACGTTTCTGTCCAAAAGCAAGTTAACCTTCAAAGGTTGAAGAACCTCCGTGCTATACCAGCTTGACGTAAAGTTTTCTTTGGCAACGCCCATGAGGAGCTCCTGAACGGTGCCCTCGTACTCTGCCGCTATGTACTGGGGCTTATAGCTTACAGCCAACGCGCCTAATTTCTGCTTATCATCTGATTCTTCAAGCCCAGCCAAAATCTTCACAAAAGTTGTCTTCCCAATGCCGTTCGGCCCGAGAATTCCGATAATCTCGCCTCGCTTTATTTCACCCGGCTCGGCAACGAGTTTGAACCCCTCAAACGTTTTTTCCATACGCCCCCACTTCAGCAATGTTTCGCCGGCGCCTGCGCTTACGGAGGGCGGTTTCTCGTGGAAAATGATGGCCTCTTTTCTGAACAGCATGTTCTCGTCGGGAATGTAGCCCTGCAGGTAAATGTTTATGCCCGTTCTGACGCCGTGAACATGGGAGACAACGCCGTAGACGCTTGGCTCTCCATAAAAGACGCAAATTTGATCTGACAGGTAATCGATGATGGCTAAATCGTGCTCAGCCACGATTATCGTTTTCTGATACTCCTTGAGGCTTCTTATGGCTCTTGCCACTTGCAGTCTTTGCTTCACATCCAGATAGCTGGATGGTTCGTCGAAAAGGTATACGTCTACCTCTCGGCTTAGGGTAGCTGCCACTGCCACGCGTTGGAGTTCGCCTCCACTGAGCACCTCTAAAGGTCTGTCCCAAATCTTTTTAAGCTCAAGCGCCTCCGCCAGTTCGGCTTGAAGTTTTCTCTCGTTAACTTTCTCCAACAGTTCGCCAACTTTTCCAGAAACGGCTTTTGGAATCTTATCCACATACTGGGGTTTGTGGGCGACCTTAAGGTTGTTCTCGCTCATTCTCTGGAAATAATCCTGAAGTGCCGAACCTCTGTAATGCTTAATTATGCTGTCCCACTCGGGCGGATTCTTAAAGTTTCCCAAGTTAGGTTTGACTTCGCCTGAAAGAACCTTCAAGGTTGTGGTTTTGCCTATGCCGTTTTGTCCCAGCAAGCCCAGAACAGTGCCGGGTGAAGGCGTGGGCAACCTGAAAAGCTTGAATGCGTTCTGCCCGAAACGGTGACTGCAGTCTTTTTCAAGCTCGTCTGGAAGGTTCACTATGGAAATTGCTTTGAAGGGGCATTTTTTGACGCATATGCCGCAGCCGCTGCAGAGCATTTCCGAGATCACGGCTTTGTTGCCTTCTATTCTTATGGCTTCCACGCGGCTTCGCACCATAGGGCAGAAACTAACGCACGGCTGACCGCACTTTTTCACTTTGCACTTGTCCGCGTCCAGTACAGCAACTCTGGTCATGGTAAACTCGACTTCAATAATGAAAACAGCTTAGTTATAAATATGGACCTGAAAAACCGTGTAAAAATGAAGTGAAAAGGCGTAATAATGACATATAAAAGAAAAATGTAAAAAGTTTTATCTTCTCACGAGAGCTACCATTCCTCTTCTTCCCATTCCTCGTCTTCTTCTTCCCAATCCTCGTCTTCCTCAAACACCATTCTTTTCACCTCCGCTGACAGGTTGGCGTAGTGTAGCTAACACTGGAGCGCTTTAAACATTTTTATTCGTCAAATGTCGTAGTCTCCTCAAAAACTACAGATAAAACCACCTCTTTTTGTCCTATTCTTCTCTCTTAAAAATTGCCCCTCAAAAGTGTCCATGAACGCGACTGAGCTGGGCTGCCATTTATTCGGGGTTTACTTCAAAAACTTGGCGTTCAATGAAGCTACGGGTTCTTTGTGGTCTGCAGTCATGTAAGCCCAGCACAAGTTCGGCGAACTATGAGCGGCACCTATTCTTCCATGAACATCAACCGCGACTAGCCCCATAGCGTTGTAAGTGCTTGAGATGCGCTTGTTAACGAGCGCTACTGCCGCTTCAACTGCTTTCTGCGGCGTTTTTCCATTCTCAATATAACTGCAAACGGTTTTCGCCAGCACAAGCCTAATTGCTATCTCGCCGACGCCTGATGCAGAGCACGCGCCAGACTGGTTATCCGCGTAAGTGCCGCATCCAATTGACGGCGAATCACCTATTCTTCCAGCAAGCTTTAAGGGAAAACCACCAGTGGATGTTGCAGCGGCTACGTTGCCAGCGCTATCCAATGCCACTGCGCCTACGGTTTCAAGCTGAAAAACCGACGGATGCGCCTTAACAAGAGCAGCCAACCGCGGCAACTCCCACTGACCTGCAAGAAGGCTCTTTAACTGCGCTTCGTAACGCTCAATCTGGACTGCCGTGGCTGGTTTTCGCCTTTCTAAATTGAATATTTGAGCTAATTCTTCGGCGCCTTTGCCCACAACGAAAACATGATCAATTTTCTCCATTATTACCCTAGCCAACCGCACCGGATTTCGAATATCGCTTAAGAGTCCTGTGGCACCAGCTTGCAGTGTTTCACCGTCCATGACTGCGGCTTCCATCTCCACGCGTTTCTCAATGTTCAAGGCTGAACCGCAGCCAGCGTTAAAGGCTCCCGTGTCCTCCAGAAGCGCAGCAGCGTCAACAACGGCGTCAACAGCCGTTCCGCCCGCGCTCAGCGTATTAAAGCCAGCGTCAGCGGCTTCTTTGACGCTTTTTAACGCGGGTTGACTGGGAACTGGATTCCAAGTGCCAGCGCCGCCGTGAACAACAATCACAGGTTTGCAGGTTTTGCCCAACTTAATTCGCCCCTTGGATAGAGGAAAATTGATTTGAATTTAAGCATAATGCCTGAAAGCATCAAAACGGATAAATCCGCGGCTGCCAATTCTACTGGTGGGATGATGTGAGGCGACGGCTTCGAGCGTTAAGCTGTGAGAAAAGCCATAAACCTACACTGACCCTTAANGCTAACCATTAATGAAGCTGAAAACNTTGCTCAAGGATTTTAACCTTTTAGCCACAACTTCGCGTGGAAACGAGAANCAGATGTGNTCTGAACTGANCTATCTGCTTAAGGAGGANNTNGNNGANCCTGCGCCANTGGTTGGCAAGACTGGAATCAGAGGCTTGGTTGCGGCAAAAACCGCCTTCNACCCCTNCGANGTCATAGAAAAGTTCCGCNCTATCCTGCAGGAGCGCCCNTACGAGTTTCGCTACGCCCTGCGGATTATTCCTGTCGAGAGGGTTGTGCGCACCGATTTGGACGAGGTAAAACGTGCAGCCGCAGAACTCGCCGCGAACATCGGGGAGAACGAGACCTTCAGGGTTACAGTAGAAAAACGTTTCATTAACCTGCACACTCGGGACTTCATAGAAGCAGCCGCAACTGGCATTAATAGAAAAGTCAACTTGGAAAATCCCGACAAGATTCTGTTAATCGAAGTCGTGGCGGGGTTAACGGGCATGTCCCTCATAAAGCCCAGCGGGGTTTTAGCCGTTTTAAAAGAAAAAATGCTTTGACCCTAAAGCCGAGTAGAGAGCAAAGCCGTTCTCTCGATAACAAGTTTAACCAAAGCCTGCTCAGCATTGTTCTTTTCCATGACCGCTTCAAGTTCTTTCTCAGTGATTCCGAAAGCTTCGCGAATTCTCTGAGCCTTTTTCCTTGAAAGTTCGAGAACTGCCTCAGCGGGTTCTGCACCAATAGCTTCTGAAACCGCAGAAAGGACCGCTTTAACAGAATCACGGCGCTCACCGGTTATAACTACAGCCACATTCGCAGAGTCGCATTTTACTCCAATGAAGTCTAGAGCTCTTTTAATCTGGCGTTGAGCAGAAGCGTAAAGCATAGCCTCCATTGCCACGCTTTTCGAGATGTTCCTTTCGTTTTTGAAAGCCAGTAACGCGTTCAAGACTGCAAAGTACAAGTGCTGCCAAGTAGCCACCAATTCAGCGTCGAAAAACTGAACCCAAACGCGCTGCTGCTTCTCCTTGCGGACTGCTTTCAGGAATTCTTCAGCATCGCCAATCAGGATGTTCCTAAAACCTGTGATTTCCACGTATTTTCCAGTTTCTTCGATGTATTTCAGCAATCTCCTTCCTCAAACACTTCTTTAAGAAGTCTTTCAGTCAGTTGTTTGGGCAAACCAGCTTTTACCAGTTTCGCGGTTTCCATGTCGATTGCGTTTTTATCTCCGTGTTTTTCAACGATCTTTCTGATGGTTTCCTTTGGTTCCCATGGAAAAACTACCCAGCAGCGTGTTTCTGTCTCGTAATAGTCTGGCTTAATTATGCTCCAAGGTTTCCTGTACACAGTAGCAATTTTAATCTCTGTTGCGCCTTGTTGCAGGACATGCTCTCTGGCGAGGTGCAAGCTTTTGCCCGTGTCGGCAACATCATCAACAATGAGCGCTTTTTTGCCTGTCACAACCCCGGAAACGCCCTGAGTTAAAACTGGCTCGTTTTTGGTTTCGGCAACGCCCAAGTAAAACTCTACTCGGACGGTGACAAGATCGGGAATTCCAAGAAGATCTGATAGAACTCGCGCGGGAATCCACCCGCCTCTCGTAATGCCTATAATAACGTCGGGTTTAAAGCCGCTCTGGCGGATTTTTTCAGCTTGGCTAAGCAGCATATCGTATATTTTGTTCCATGTTGGCACTTCAAACTTCGCGCTGGCTTCCACGGTTTCGCCCCTTTTTTACAAGATGAGAACTGTTGAAAACTTATAAGTTTAGACTATGGCTTTGACTATGCCGCTATCTTGCGCGGTTGGTTTTTTTGGCACGTTATGCATGATTGGGGCTTTTTATAGGAAAGGTTTTTAGTTTAGTTATTATATGAGACTGTGCAAAAGCGTATAGAGTGATGTGAGGTTAACATTATGTCTGTGTTTGCAGCACCAGGAGCATATGACCGCGCCATAACAGTTTTCTCCCCTGACGGGAGGCTCTTTCAAGTTGAATACGCCATGGAGTTAGTAAACCGTGGCGCAACAATTCTGGGAATTCAATGCGCAGAAGGAGTAGTTTTAGGCTCAGAAGAAAACATAGAACCCCTTGAAGAGGCAGAATATTCATGGAAAATCTTCAAGGTTGACGAGCACGTAGGCGCCGCTATAGTGGGCTTGAGCTCCGACGCCAGAATACTTACCGATCAAGCGCGGATATACGCGCAAAGCAACAAGCTAACCTA
>JGI2173J19968_10000500_pt1 | contig 14647 bp, 9 predicted proteins | sample DeeMarSWOR136_30_FD_19968 | JGI IMG/M metagenome (IMG submission 19968) | reverse complement strand
CAAAGCTCAANAGGAATNAATNTGGAATAGTCAAAAATTCTTTAAAAAGTCTAAATACATGAAGGATCTTATACTGTCAAATTTTTCAGAGATAGTTATTTGCTGACGAGGAATTTTCGAACAAAAGAACGGGCAGAGGTTTTTTTCTCCAAAGCCTCGATTTCCAGTTCGTACTCACCCGGCTTCAGGTCCGGAAGCCTGATCTCCATCATCAAGATATCTGTTTGTGCGCCTGTCTTCTGGATATTAACAATCTCCATGGCTAAGTTTATCGGCTCACCTTCCGGTCTGGGATGGAGCTGAGCGCTGAACTCGACCTCGGGAGCCGGGCCTTGAGCTGCAGTCAGTGGCAATGCAGCGAGCAGACTCTTGATTCCGGGCTCAAGATCTCTGACAACCAGGCAGTGATTCTTGGGCAGGAATTTGTAGAGATCGCTGAGAGAAAGAGCTTTATCTTTTTCCTTCATCCTCAATCCCTCGGAAAATCTAAGTATTTGAGATTCCGGTCCTTTGGCAAAAAGAAGGGGGGACGACAGGGCGATTTCCGATTCACTTTTTTCCGGAAGAGGAAAGACAATTTTCCCAACAACGGCCTGTCCTGTTTCCAGGTCCCGGGCCACGATCCGGCATTCGTACTCGCCGGCAGGAAGGTTCGCCGTGAAGTAAGAAAAAAGAGATTGTTGGTCGAATGGAGAAAGGTCCATCTCTCCTCTCTTTTTCATCACTATCTCACGATCTTCATTGAACAGGAAGGTAAAGATCTCAACCGTGGAGGGTGGAATTCCCGTTTTCTCGTTGACTGGTATTTGGGCCAGCAGAGCGCAATTCATCTTCTCTCTTCCTGCGATAAAAAGGGGCTCAACAGGAATGTCAAACGGTTGAACAGTTACGGGTTTTTCGGTGAACACCAGGTCAGACAGATGAAGCTGCTTTTCGATGTCAGAAAACTCGGCAAAAGGCTTGGGATTGAAATAGCCGTGCTGGGCCAGGACCTGGAGGCCCGGCCTTTTGACTTCTACTTTAATCTGATGATACGCACCGTCCCAGCTTTCATTGATATAATAGCCCAGAACATAGAAATTTCCTGTTAACATTTGAACATCCTCGGAAATAGTCTCTATGTCCTTGATGTCGGCAAAATATTTCCCTCCGGAAGCAAGAGCCAGTTCCTGCAGAGGGTGATCCGTCCAGATATGTTTTTCCTTGATGAATGTCTCGACGCCCTTCATGACCCAGTTCCGGGTGTTAACTGTGTACACGGGCGTGCTGGCATTGGCGAATTCTCTGCCCAGCTTGGCGGCCATGGGCCCGAGATTGCGGCCTGTGAAGAATATAAGGCTCTTGTTTCCCTCGATATATTTGAAGGCCTGAGCCAAATCGAACATTTGAGGAGTGGCATCTTGGCGCTGGAAATCGCTTGTTCCTCCAGTATAAGCTCTGGGGTTTCCTGAATAGCCGAAAAAGCTCATGACTTCACTCACGCTACCACTTTCTCCTGAACTCCCTTCTTCGGAAGATCCCCCTCTGACTCGCACGTTATCACTCAATTCACCCCCTGAAACAGAGCCCCTGCTCGGGGGAAGCTCCTTCGTTATCTCGATCGCCTTGCGGATTTTCTCATGGTCTGTTGTCAGATACTCCTGGATAAAGAATCCCTTCATGTACGAGAATCCCAGGATGCCTACTTCGTCCCCGGGCCGCAGCTGAGTATCCACGAAATGGAGAGCGGCCTGCTTGGCATTCGCCAAGCCATTGGCATCGCTGCCCGGGATGTCAAGTAAAATAAAGAGACGCCGGTTCATGCCCTTTACCGTCTTGGCCAGGTCGGATGCCTGACTCGACGAGCGGACTTCCATTCCGGCTTCACTCAAGGTGTGCATTTCGAACTCAGTTATAATCTTCTTTTCGCCGTTGTCATATAAAATGAAATCTTCCTTTTTAAGGTCAGTCACAGGACGGCCATCCTGGTCCAGGACACGCACTGCCACAAGCTTGATAACCGCGGCCGCATCGTGCTGAGGAACTCTTTGCTGTGAAGGATCTTTTTTCGATTGGCCGAGTAAGAGAGAAACTGATAATATTCCCATAAAGACTACCGGTAGAGAATGAATCCTCATGCCCTGTCTCATAGCATTCCCCTTATCTTTGGCTTGATGTTTTCTGCTAACTCACCTGTATAAAATTTCTCTGCGAATACACTTCTCATCTATATATACGTTCAAAAATTGATATTAGATACACAAATTACGTTTAACAAAAAACTCCTCACAATTTTTACCAATTTCTACCCCTGACCTTCTGAAATTAAAATATCACACCTGTAACAAAATGGTCAATCCAAAAGAAAGAGAAACGATACGACAGTCACAGCCAAACAATTAACAGCGAGACAAACTCCGCGGTTCAAATCGAATGTAGTATAATATCTATGACACCTCTTTCGGAAAAAAATGAGATCCAAGGTCGTATTCCTGTTTGCTTTGCTCGTTCTATCTTCCTATCGCTTTCCTGAAGAGAGAACACGGCAGACGATCGACTGGAATTATAAGCTGCGCCTGGAGTCCAAACATTTCGAGCTTTACACGAGTTCTCCTGAATCTTTTGCCAGTACTATTCTGGAGCTAGCCGAAAATATTTATGAAACTTTCACTAATACTTCGCTATTCCTTGACTTTGGCTAAAAGGCAGGTAACCCATGAGGAGAAGTCTGCCCTTTTGTAGTTACATTTGTCTGTTGAATTGTACAGAAAAGTCAGTTAGAATGAGTGCCTTTACCTGGTAATAATTGGCATAAAAATTGCTACCATGAAAAGTGAAAGGATTTATTATCTGAAAAAAATCATTCTCCCTCTCCTTTATTTCATATTCCTGTCTCTTCCGGTGATAGCTCAAGGAGAGCTTGAAAATCTGGCTATAAAAATAGACAGGTCAATAAAGATTGACGGATTGTTAACTGAGTCGATATGGAATAATGCTCCAGATGCGAGTGCTTTTCTTCAACTCCAATCCGATAGAACAGATCCCCACAAAGTCAGAACAACGGTTAAAATCCTTTTTGATAATGAGTTTGTTTATTTTGGATTTCTATGTTACGACGATGAGCCTGAGAAAATTGAGGCTGAAGCGATTAATATAGATATGGACTTAAGAGATACTGACTCGATTTATATTGTAATAGACACACCAAAAGAGGTTAATAACTTCCTTTATTTTGCGACGAATTACCTTGGAGCTAAATCGGATGGTTTGCTTTCCAGAGATGGCGAGACAGCCAACTACAGATGGGATGGAAGCTGGAAATCATTCAGCCAGAAAACTGATTTTGGGTGGAGTTCAGAGGTAGCCATTGAACTGGACAGTATACTGGATGATCCATTGGAGTCTAAGACGTTTGAATTGGGCTTGTCCAGACTCGTTCCCCGGTTGGATAGCATTTTTCGATCAGGCGGGCTGGACCCGGCTTTCAGGTCTGAACAACTTGAACAATTAAAGGTGCTTAATCTTGTTGAGCCGAAGTTGGGAGTGAACGTCACTCCTTATGCCATGACTAAGTTAGAATCGGGAGAGAAAACTGAGCCATTAGCAGGAATTGATGCCCACTACAGGTTCTCCCCACAGATGTTAGGGCGGCTAACGATTTATCCGGATTTTGCTACTGTCGAGCCAGATATAGAACAGATCAATTTGACTCCTTTTGAGCTCTATCTTCCAGAGAAAAGAGATTTTTTCCTTGAAGGTCCAGAGATTTACAAGCAGCGAGCCGATTTGTTTTACTCAAAAAGAATAGGGGATATTTATGGAGGAGTGGAATTGGATGGAAATTTTGGAGGGTATGAGTTTTCCGGGATGAGCGTCCAGTCAAAAAAAGATGACTATCTTGATGAAGACTCAGCTAATTTTTCACTTTTTTCTCTGAAAAGACGAAGTATGGCGGATTCATCGGAAATCGGTTTCACGGCAGCCAATAAACTTATAAATAAGAGAAACATCGGGACTACAGGTGTGTATGCTGATCTGCACGTCACTGATAAATTTAGATTGGAAGGTCAATTCGCTCTGGGCTATGAAGACAATAGAAAAGGCAACATCGCTTTTTTCCTTGGTCCAAGCTATGACACAAGGACCTTTCATGTTCATCTTCATTATAAACAGATAGACGACAATTTTGGTGATAGAGTCAATCATGTGGGTTTTATCCCGGATGACAACCGCAGGGAGCTGGATTCGGCCATTAATAAAACTTTTCCATTTAAAGGAGGGATACTAGAACGGATTAGATACGTATCCAATTACAATGTTTATTGGGGGATGGATGGAACCTTGCGAAGTTGGCAGATAGACCAGGGGTTCATTGTTAACACAAGAATGGATTTTATTTTATCTGTCACGCATACTCAAGAGTATAAATATAATGAGTTTTTCCTGGAGCCAGAGATTATTTTTATACCAGGTGAAGGGGAATGGAGAGGTGCAGGGACTAGAAGGATTTGGGTTGGCGAGTCAGGAATGAGGACTGAGAAATACATAAGAGATTTCCGGAATTACCGGATAAGGTTTCAAAGTCAGTATTACGCGGGGGAATGGAAATCATTCGGGTTATCAATCTCTAGTGGCAAAAATTATGGGTCGAGTTTTATAATGCTTGAGGTCTCTAAAAAGTTCAAGATATCTAAAAATTTTTTCTCAGAATATTACCTACAGCTCTTAGAACATGACACTGAAGTTTTTTTTAATAACAGCACTATTCATGTGATCAGGCTGACGAGTTATTTGGCTAAAAATCTTCTTTTGAAGTTCTTGTACCAATCAAAATCAGATATCAAAAAAGTGAATTTAAGTGTGGTGTGTCTCTACAACCTCCAGCCTTTTGGTTCCATTCAACTGGTGTACCAGAAAGGGACAGCCAGGTTTGGAGAAAAGGGAACTCAAGATCATACTCTATTTTTTAAATTTAGCCATGCGTTTTAATTTAAAAGCGATTGTTTTAACAGTTAATTGGAATGGAAGGGTTAAATCATTTTTTCAGATTGTGTTTTCTTTCAGCTTCCGAAGTTGTCCTCTTTATGTGTGGGAATAGAATGAAAAGAAAAATTGCAGCCATAATTGTCCTTCTCTATTTCACTTCCTTCCTCTCCCTCAATGCCCAATGGGCAAGAACCTACGGAGGAAGCGAGGATGATTACGCATATTCCATCCAGCGGACGAATGATGGAGGGTATATCGTTGTGGGTGCCGCGGTATCTTTTAGTGATGATGTTGGGGATATCTGGGTTTTGAAGCTTTCATCAGATGGAACTGTAGAGTGGCAGAAAATATATGGAAAATCTGATCAATATGGCCCAGATGAAGCTTATTCCGTTCAGCAGACAACTGATGGAGGATATATTGTCGGAGGCTACCTTGAAATTAGTTATGATATTTGGATTTTAAAGCTCTCCTCTAATGGAAATATCGAATGGCAAAAATCCTATAACACTAGTGGTGGAGAGATTCATTCCATTCAGCAGACAACTGATGGAGGATATATTGTTGTTTGGGAGCCCAGTTATTATTCGGAGGGGTATGATTATGATATTTCTGTTTTAAAACTTGCATCAGATGGCAGTGTTGAGTGGCAGAAGACATATGGGGGGTATTCCTCGGAAAGGGCTCATTCCATTCAGCAGACCAGTGATGGAGGGTACATCGTAGCGGGCGAAGCTCATTCTTTTGGAGCTGGAAGTGGAGATGTCTGGGTTTTAAAACTTGCATCAGATGGCACTATTGAGTGGCAGAAGACATACGGGGGGTATAACTCAGAAGAAGCCTATTCCATTCAGCAAACCGGAGATGGAGGGTATATCGTTGCGGGCGAAGCTCGATCTTTTGGAGTTGGAAACAAAGATATCTGGGTATTAAAGCTTGCATCAGGTGGCAGTATTGAGTGGCAGAAGACATACGGAGGAGATTCCCAGGAAGAAGCTTATTCTATTCGGCAGACAACCGATGGAGGGTACATCGTTGCGGGCGAAACAGAGTCTTTTGGTGTAGAGGATACAGATATCTGGGTATTAAAGCTTGCATCAGATGGCAGTATTGAGTGGCAGAAGACATACGGAGGAGATTCCCAGGAAGAAGCTTATTCTATTCGGCAGACAACTGATGGAGGGTACATCGTTGCGGGCTCCACAGACACGTATGGCGCGGGGAAGTATGATTTCTTAATCCTCAAGCTTTCTTCAAATGGAGATATTGATCCCGCCTGTAATTTTGTGAAGGAATCAAATGCGGCTGTTTCAGACACAAGTATTGACCCGGCAGATACAGGTATAATCCCTCTGGATATTGATCTTACTTATCAAGATACGGATGTTACACCTCAAGAAAGCGAGGTGCTTGTCTACAGTTTATGTTTTGGGCAGCGCACTCTGATCCTGTCTGCCACTTCCGGCGGGACAACTATTCCTCCACCAGGCACATATGTTTATGATCACGCAATGAGAATTGACTTGAGAGCCTTTCCTGACGACGGATTCAATTTGAATGAGTGGAGCGGTGATGCATCTGGTAGATACAATCCGATAGCCATAACCATGGATTCAGATAAATCTGTACAAGCCAATTTCACTCCATACCCAGCTGAATGGGAGAAGGTGAAGAAGACTCCCTGTTTCATAGCCACAGCGGCCTATGAATCGCCCTCTCATCCTCATGTCAGGATTCTTCGGGATTTCAGGGACAAATACCTTCTGACCAATACGTTTGGCCTTGAGCTGGTTGACCTGTATTACAAATATTCCCCATTCGCGGCGAATTTGATCGAGACAAACAAAGGATTGAAAGTCGTTGTTCGCATTAACCTTTTGCCTCTGGTGGCTGTCTGTTTTTTGATAGTGAATTTTGGTCCGGTGATTTCAGGAGTGATACTTTTCAGTATTTTCGNATTTCCGTTTTTGTTTATTCCGTTTTTCCGATGGAGAATGAGCCGGAAAAAGGCCCAGAGTGTCGATAAAAATATCAAAACCGGCTTCGGTTCAAGTGGATTTAGAGAAAGAGAAATCAGATAGCTCTAATGCCCAGAAATATCAGACCATTATGATATTATGGTATAATAATAAAAAATAGGCGATGGAGAGCATGAATCTCCTGGAAAGCGTGCGAAAATAAGGGGAATACCAATGAAAAAACAAATTCTCATGTTTGGGATCTTTGTTTTGGGTTTAAGTCTCTTCGCTCAGGAAATTACCCATGAGACATTAGTTATCAACATAGAAGTTCCTGTCCGTGTGTTCAAGGGGGGTCAGTTTATCGATAATCTGACCATCGATGATTTTGAAATCTATGAAGATGGCAAACTCCAGAAATTAGAGGCTGTCTATTTGATCAAGAAAAAGGACATAGAGCGAAAGGAAGAGAAGAAAGAATTCTCTCCGGATACGACCAGGACTTTTTATCTCTTTTTCGAAATCACCGAATACTCTCCCAGGATAAGAGATGCGATGAATTATTTCATGCAGAATGTTTTGGGACCCGACGATAACCTTATTATTGTTTCCCCGATGAAGACGTATGAGATGAGCTCAAAAGCGATGAAATTCAAATCGAAGGAAGCGATCGTGGATGATTTGATAGGGTTATTGAGAAAAGATGCCATGATTGGCAGCATGGAATACAGGAGTGCCCTCACAGAATTGACGAGATTAACCCGGGCTTTAGCTGGAGCCATGGCCATAAGTGAGATGGGGCAAGATCAGTCCTTTGACTCTGAATATGCAAATATGCCGGCTGAGGTGAGGCTCGAAATGATGTTAGAGATGTATAAAAATGTTTTGGCAAGATTGGAGCAAATGAGATATATCGACGAGGCCAAACTATTGGATTTTGCAAAGACTTTAAAAAATAAAGAAGGGCAAAAGTGCGTTTTTCTCTTTTACCAGAGAGAATTTGTTCCCCAGATTGAGCCGAAGATTTTGGCTCAAACTATGGGTGAGTATCAAGACAGCCAGCATATCATGCAAGACCTTGAGAATCTCTTTTATTCGTATAGAAGGGAAATCGGCTTTGATGTGACCCGGGTTAAGGAGGCTTATTCTGATTCCTCGGCTTCTATCCATTTTATGTTTTTTTCAAAACCGGCAGATCATATCCCGGGAATCATCTTTGAGGAACACTCTGAAGATATCTTTTCCGCTTTCATGCAGATGGCCACAGCGACCGGGGGAATGACTGAAAGCTCTTCGAGTCCCTATTTTTTATTCCAGAAAGCAGCGGAGTCTTTTGAAAACTACTATCTTCTTTATTACACACCGCTAAATTACAGGAAAGATGGGCAGTTTAAGAACATAAAAGTCAGAGTGAAAGACACTGCCTACAACGTCATTCATCGAGCCGGATATTTTGCGAATTAATATACTATGAGGCGAGTGGAAGCTAGGAGTTGCTTGTTGCTTATGGAAAATATACATTCTTGAATTATAATCCAATTTTTTGGACTAAGGGAGAGGACCCCATCTTTAAATATAAGAGTAAGTTACTACTAATAATATAGATACTTTCAAGCAGTAATATGGCATAAAAATTGCTATCATAAAAAGTGAAGGGGTTCATGTATTGAAAAAAATCATTCTCCCTCTCCTTTTTTACATATTCCTGTCCCTTCCAGTGATAGCACAAGAAGAAGCGCTTGAAAACCTGGCTGTAAAAATAGATAGATCAATAAAAATTGACGGGCTTTTAAATGAAGCCGCCTGGAACAAAGCTCCGGATGCCAGTGCGTTTATTCAACTCCAAACAGACAGAACAGACTCCCACAAAGTTAGAACAACGGTTAAAATCCTTTTCGATAACGAATTTGTCTATTTTGGATTTCTCTGTTACGACGATGAGCCTGAGAAAATCGATGCGGATAACATAAATATAGATGGCGACTTAAGAGACACGGATTCGATATACATTTTAATAGATACACCCAAAGAGGCGAATGACTTCTATTATTTCGCGACAAACTTCCTCGCGGCTAAATCAGACGGTAAGCTTTCCAAAGATGGCGAGACAGCCAACTACAGATGGGATGGAAGCTGGAAATCATTCAGCCAGAAGACAGATTTCGGATGGAGCTCGGAGGCAGCCATTGAACTGAGTAGCATACTGGATGATCCAGTAGAGTCCAGGACATTTGGCTTGAGTTTAGCCCGAATAGTTCCCCGGCTAGACAGCATTTTTCGTTCAGGCGGACTGGACCCGGCTTTCAGGGCCGAACAGCTTGGACAACTAAAGGTACTCAATCTTGTTGAACCGAAGCTGGGAGTGAATATCACTCCTTATGCTCTGACTAAGTTAGAATCGGGAGAAAAAACTGAGCCAGCCGCAGGAATTGATGCCCACTACAGGTTCTCCCAACAGATGTTAGGGCGGTTAACGGTTTATCCGGATTTTGCCACTGTCGAGCCGGATCAGGAACAGATCAATTTGACTCCTTATGAGCTCTATCTTCCAGAGAAAAGAGATTTTTTCCTGGAAGGTCCGGAGACTTACCAGCAGCGAGCCGATCTGTTTTACTCGAAAAGGATCGGGGATATTTATGGCGGAGTGGAACTGAATGGAAATTTCGGAGCGTATGAATTTTCCGGGATGAGCGTCCAGTCAAAAAAAGATGACTATCTTGATGAAGACTCAGCTAATTTTTCACTTTTTTCTCTGAAAAGACGAGGGATGGCGAATTCGTCGGAGATTGGATTTATAGCAGCTAATAAACTTATGAATAAAAGAAACATCGGGACGGCTGGGATTTATGCCGATCTGCACATCGCTGATAAATTTAAATTGGAAGGTCAATTCGCTCTGGGCTATGAAGATGGTAGAAAAGGCAACATCGCTTTTTTCCTTGGTCCAAGCTATGACACAAGGACCTTCCATATTCATCTTCGCTATAAACAGATAGAGGAGAATTTTGGAGATCAAGTCAATCACGTGGGTTTTATCCCGGATGACAACCGCAGGGAGCTCGATTCAGCCATTAATAAAACTCTTTTATTTAAAAAAGGTGTTTTTGAGCGGATTGGATACATATCCAATTACAATGTGTATTGGGGAATGGATGGGACTTTACGGAGCTGGCAGATAGACCAGGGGCTCATTTTTAACACAAAAATAAATTTTATTATCTCCATAACTCACACTCAGGAGTATAAATACAATGAGTTTTTCTTAGAGCCGGAGTTTATTCAAGTGCACGGTGGACCCGGGCAGCCAGATAGGTGGATAGAGAAATATATAAGGAGTTTCCGGAATTACCGGATAAGTGTTCACAGTCAGTATTATGCGGGAGCATGGAAATCATTCGGATTATCACTCACAGGAGGCAGAAATTATGGCTCGAATTTCATGATGCTTGAGGTCTCTAAAAAGCTCAGAATTACTAAAAATTTTTTCTCAGAATATGGCTTTCAATTCATAGAATATGACAATGTACGTTTTTTTAGTAACTCTACAATTCATGTGATCAAGCTGACGACTTATTTGACTAAAGATCTTCTTTTGAAGTTCTTTTACCAGTCAAAATCAGATATCGATAAAGCGAATTTAAATGTGGTGTGTCTCTACAACCTCCAACCTTTTGGTTCCATTCAACTGGTATACCAGAAGGGGACAGCAAGGTTTGGGGAGAAGGGAACTCAAGGTCATACATTATTTTTAAAATTCAGCCATGTATTTTAATTCAGGAGCGATTATTTTTTATCTGTTGACTGAAATAAAGGGCATTAACAATCCGATGTTTTTATGTTGATTTGAGGTGGATGTGACCAGGCAGTCCTGGCACCCAGTACTATAAAGGTTTCATCTGATTTTTGCGGCCTAATGGAGAAGAATGAGAGAGAAGAAATTCTCAACCTGGGGGTGAAAAAGTGAAACTCAAATATTTATGTCTAACAATTACTTTTATTTTTCTTTTAAGCTGTACCACTTCTCCTGACAATAAACAGGCGAAGATCTACGTCAGTAGCTTGGAGTCTTTGATGGATAAAGACTCTGAGGAGGTGGTATCACAGATAACGGATACTTGGGAGTTTAATTGCACCAAGATTTGGAGAGCAGAAGATCCCGCCATTAAAGATGTTATTGATGTAGTAAAAGACAAAACAAAGTTTACTAAACAGGAAGCGAATAATATCTTTTCTTCAAAGGGAAAATACAAGGTCATGTTCTTTTTCAAGTATCTCCGTGATGAGTCAGTAAGACTTGGCACTATTTCTTCCGGAGGTTACTCCACGGCCAAGGATTTTAGCAAAACACGTAAGTTTGTCCGCCATGCCTATATAAGGGTCGTTTTTAGAGACGGCAAGTTGATTCATTTCAGGGTATGGCCGAGTGTTGAAGTCTGGATTTCCTAGTGAAGAGGGAGATTATCGGAAAACGAAGGAATTCGATATGCAGTTAATAAACTTACAGGTAATGCAACTTAAGGGAAGGATTAAACCTGATAGAGAGGATAGAACAGCATTCAATTTTGTTTTTTCTTCCCATGTCCGGAATTATCTTCTTCATGTAAATGCAATAAAATGAAAATAAAGATTTTAGTCATAATCGTTCTTCTCTATTTCACTTCCTTTCTTCCGCTCAATGCCCAATGGGCTAGAACCTATGGAGGAAGCGAGGATGATTTTGCTTATTCTATTCAGCAGACGAGTGATGGAGGGTATATTGTTGCAGGCGTGACTGACTCTTTTGTTGATGAATCTGGAGATATTTGGATTTTAAAGCTTGCGTCAGATGGTACTATTGAATGGCAAAAGACATATGGAAGAGGTTACGGGGATGGGGCTTATTCCATTCAGCAGACCAGTGATGGAGGGTATGTAGTTGCAGGCTATTATCCTACTGTCGGCTGGAACATTTGGGTTTTAAAGCTGTCATCTGACGGAAATATTGAATGGCAAAAATACTATGGTGAAAGCGATGCTGGAGAAATAGCTTATTCCATACAACAGACAAATAATGGAGGGTATATTGTTATAAGCGAAATCCGTTATTATGATCCGCTGAGGCATGATATTTCTGTTTTAAAACTTGCTTCAAATGGTGATATGGAATGGTATAAAGCTTATAGAGGAAGCGAGCATGAATATGCTTATTCCGTCCAGCAGACCAGTGATGGAGGGTATGTAGTTGCGGGTCAAACAGACTCTTTTGGAGCTGGGAATTCAGATATCTGGATTTTAAAGCTTGCATCAGATGGAACCATTGAGTGGCAGAAGACATACGGGGGATATGCCTCGGATGGAGCCAATTCCATCCAGCGGACAGTTGATGGAGGGTATGTAGTTGCAGGAGAAACTAGTTCTTTTGGAGCTGGGAGTACAGACATCTGGGTTTTAAAGCTTTCATCAGATGGGACTATTGAATGGCAGAAGACATACGGAGGCAGTCAAAGGGACGAAGCTTCATTCATTCAACAGACAGTTGATGGAGGGTATGTAGTTGCAGGAGAAACTAGTTCTTTTGGAGCTGGGAGTACAGACATCTGGGTTTTAAAGCTTTCATCAGATGGAACCATTGAGTGGCAGAAGACATACGGGGGATATGCCTCAGATGCAGCCAGTTCCATTCAGCAGACAGTTGATGGAGGGTATATTGTTGCAGGCTTTACAAACACATATGGTGTGGGGAAGCCAGATATCTTGATACTCAAGCTTTCTTCAAATGGAGATATAGACCCCGCCTGTAATTTTGTCAATGAATCAAATGCCGATGTTTCTGACTCCAGTATAAGCCCAACAGATACAGCTATTATCCCTGAGAATACAGATATTGTTTTTCAAGACACAAGTGTTACACCTAAAGAAAGCGATGCAATTGTTTACAGTTTATGTTCAGGACAGCACACTCTGAGCCTGTCTGCGACTTCTGGAGGGACAACCAATCCTCCGCCTGGCACTTATGTTTATGATCATGCCACTCGAATTTCAATTATAGCTGATCCAGACGATGAGTACCATTTCAGCGAGTGGAGTGGGGATGTATCAGGTACAGATAACCAACTATCCCTAACCATGGATTCAGATAAATCTATACAAGCCAATTTTGTTGGTTATACGGTTGTGTGGGAAGAGGCGAAGAAGACTCCCTGCTTCATTGCAACAGCGGCATATGTATCGTCTTCTCATCCTCATGTCAGAATTCTTCAGGATTTCAGGGACAAATATCTTCTAACCAATAAGCATGGTCTTGAGCTGGTTAATATGTATTACAAATATTCACCTTTCGCGGCGAATTTAATTGAGACAAACAAAGGACTGAAAGTTGTTGTTCGTATTTACCTTCTGCCTCTGGTGGCTGTCTGTTTTTCGATAGTGAATTTTGGTCCGATAATTACAGGGGTGATACTTTTCATTATTTTTGCATTTCCGTTTTCATTTGTTTTGTTTATCCGATGGAGAATGAGCCGAAAAAAGGCTCAAAGTGTTAATAAAAATTAAAAATATCAAAACCAGTTTCGTTTCAAATGGATTTAACGAAAGAGGAATCAGATAGCTGAATACGCTAAATTACAGGAAAGATGGGCAGTTTAAGAACATAAAAGTCAGAGTGAAAGACACTGCCTACAACGTCATTCATCGAGCCGGATATTTTGCCAATTAATAGACAGGAATATTAGAGTCCCATTCCCAGAGAATCCTGCTTCCCTATATTGCATATGTGATATTGCATATGAAGATCAGGGATCTGACCCTTCCGGCCATGCCAGATTTATCAAGCTTTTTTTAGCTGAAATTCCAGCTTGACTGGAGGGACAATCAATGGGGGGCAGGTCAGTGTTCTTTGTATTCTTGGCTGTTTAAATTTCCTTTATCCGGCTTATCAGGTCTTTTGTATCTATAGGTTTTTCAATGAATTCATCAGCACCACAGCTCTTTGCCTGCGCCATGAAAACAGGATCTTTGTAGACAGCGGTCATTAATATGACTTTTATTTGTCTGAGCTCCGGCGTTTCTTTGATTTTCCTGCAAAGGTCCAGGCCATGAAGTTTCGGTATCAACATGTCACTGATTAAAACATCCGGCTTTTCCTTTTCAATCAACAAATATCCCTCCGCCCCATCACGGGCGCTCAGAACCTGAAATCCTTTTTTGGTGAGGACTTCCTCCAGCAAAGTGAGAGTGACTTTGTCATCATCGATAATTATTATCTTCTTTTTCATTCTGCTTCTTTCGACTTAGAGCCTAATAAATTTTGACTCATTTGGCAAATTAAAATTTAAAGAATGAAGTTATCGCACAATAATCACAATTCCTTTCCTTCCTGTATATCTGAAAATAAAAGCAATGTAAAGGACTTGAAATGACTTGTCTCGCATGAAGATATAAGGAGTATTGCCCCCATTTTCTCCTGTTTTATTTTGGGGATAGAAAATCTTTTAACCTTTTAAATTCTTGCTCCAATAGGGATAAAGCTTTCTTTGCCTTCTCTATGTCTCTCTCTTTTCCTGCCATTTCCATCTGGAAAGANGCTTCTTGAAGAAAAATTAGACTCAAATTTGCAGATGAACCTTTCAAGCTGTGGCCGAGCTCAAGAATTAGATTAAATTCTTTCTGCTGAATGGCTTCTTGGAGCTGGGTGTGTCTTTCCGGAAATTCTTCAAGGTACAAATCAAGGAGCTCCATCAAGAAAG
>JGI2173J19968_10000499_pt1 | contig 14650 bp, 14 predicted proteins | sample DeeMarSWOR136_30_FD_19968 | JGI IMG/M metagenome (IMG submission 19968) | reverse complement strand
GTATTTTATGCTCTACTCGATGAGTGGAGACCCAGATGATTTCGAAAAGATGGTGGATTTCCCCTACGAGAATGCTCTGATCACAGCCCGGGTCAACACCACCAGCACCCCAAAGCTCAACGCGATCAAAGAGCAGATCATGGAAATGACAAGGAATGATGAAGAGGTCAAGCTGGTCGGGGGATTTGCCTTTATCCTTTCCGATATAGCCCGCATCATTGTCAACGGGCAGCTGCTGTCTCTCGGCCTGGCTATTGTGATTGTGGGAGTACTGCTCATGTTCCTGTTCCGTTCTGTTACGGCCGGGATTGTTTCCTCCCTTCCCCTTGGACTCTCGGTGATCGTGCTTTTCAGCTTGATGGGGATATTCGGCATCGAGCTGAACATAGCGACTGCCATGCTGTCTTCGATCATGATCGGCGTCGGAGTGGATTACACAATCCACTTTCTTTGGAGATACAGGGCTGAAAGGTACAAGGGGCTCATGCCTCAGGACGCTGCAAAAAAGACTCTGACCACCACGGGCAGAGGGATCATCTTCAATGGCTTTTCAGTAATCGTCGGTTTTCTTGTTCTTTTTACCTCTGGCTTCATGCCGATTAGGTTTTTCGGGTTCTTGATCGTAGTTTCGATCTTCTCCTGTCTTGTCGGCGCTGTGGTCTTTATCCCGGCGCTGTGCCTTGTGTTCAGGCCTGATTTTCTGGAACCGAATAAAATGATCAGCTTAAACAGTTGAAAAATTGGGGACAGTCCCCAATTTTTGCAGAGGGAATATTGTCATTGCGAGGAGCTGAGTGACGTGGCAATCTTATAAGAAGATTGTATTCTGTCACCAATTTATGGATAAGGAGAGTTGTTATTGCAAGCGAAGCAGGGAAGTCTCTTAAAAAAATTGTCGCTGCGAACGCAATGTGAAAATCTCAAATTATTATTAACTATGAGGTTGCCACACTCCCTCCGGTCGCTCGCAATGACATCCATGCTGTCGCTTTGGAACAAACGCAAATAATACACCGTTAAAGGAGTGTAATATGAATAAAGTCAAGTTTTTTGTAGCGCTAGTAGCGGTTCTCGCTATCGGCTCGAGCCTTGCTGCCCAGGAAGAGCTGACCGCCAAACAGATCATGGATAAGGCCTTTGATGTGACCAAGCTCGCCGGCTCTGAGGCTGTCTCCACCTTAACTATCATCGACAGTAAAGGCAGGGAACGGGTGAGGGAGATAGCCATGGTGACCAAGCTCTTCGACAACGGAGAGACCGAGAAGAGGCTTCTCCGCTTTCTCTCGCCGGCTGATGTCAAGGGCACAGGGCTGCTGGTCTTCGATTACGAGGATAAGGATGACGATATGTGGCTCTTCTTGCCGGCCCTGAGGAAGACAAGGCGGATCGTCAGCACCGAGAGAGCCAAGAGCTTCATGGGCTCGGAATTCTCTTACGCAGATATGACGCCGCCTATCCTGGATAATTTCACCTACAAAATTTTGAGCGAGAAAGACGTGGATGGCACCCTCTGCTGGGAGATTGAGATGGTGCCGGTCGACGAGGATGTGGCTGACGAGAATGGATTTTCCAAAAGGATAGCCTATATCGGCAAGAAGGACTTTGTCATAAGAGGTGCGGTCTATTACGACCTCGATGGCGAGCTGCATAAGGAGCTCTCTGTTCTGGAGATAAAAGAGGTGGACACCGTCAACCACAGATACAGGCCCATGCATATGGTCATGGTCAACAAGCAGGACAACAGAAAGTCCATAATGAAAATCAACCAGATCCAGCTCAATCCCGACGTCAAAGATGACTTTTTCACCACGAGATACCTGGAAAGATATTGACGATGTTCCTGGAAAGATTATGATCTGGATAGACGCAAGGGTAATCGTTCAATAATGCACCAATACTTGCAGATGTTACCGCAAGAAAAGCGTGGCAATTTCTTAAATTAAAATGTGGTTACAGGCGCCTTGAAAATTTTTTGCCTTTGCTCGAAACAGGCTAAAGCGTTTCTAATTAATAATAGAGTGAGATTGCCGCGCCTCGACCGAAATGACAAATTTGTTTTCAAGGTGATTAGAAAAATTCTGTCTAATTGCTCAGTATAAATGGCGATCTTCTTTTCGGGGATTGTCTTTCTCAGTCCTGGTGTAAAGGAAAGTAGGGATCGTCCTCATTTTTCTTGACATAAACCACGCTGAAAGGGTTACCCCTGGAATAAGGTTTATCTCACCCTTGGATTTCGGGGAGGGTAGAAAATATCACCCCGAATTTCACCCCCTCAAATCGCCGCTTCAGGTGATTGTTATATCCTGAGAAAGAGTTATATTTAAGGAGAACGCCATGAGTGCGAGGGATAAAATGAGAAAATTGGCTCTATGTGCGCTGACACTCACTTTGCTCCTTGCCGGATGCCAGACCAGTGATACGAACGGAAACTTCCAGCTCTATTTGACTGACCAGGCTATTGATGGCCTGGAGCACGTATATGTTACCATCGGCTCGATCAAGGTCGAAAAAGATGATGATTCTGTGATAACGCTCTGGGAAGGCACGGAGACCTATGACCTGCTTGCCCTCCAGGGCGTTGAAGAGCAAATGGTCGATGTCGACCTGGAAGCAGGGACCTACACGGCGGTCATTATTGAATTGGATGCGGTGTCCATTGTGGTCAACGGAAGCATCAATCACCATCGACTTGAGCATCAATCCGGGCTGGGAAGTGAGGATCCCGGTGACCTTCACCATCACGGATGAAGGCAACTGCGAAGTGGTCCTGGATTTCGAGGCAGACAGCTCCCTGGATGGGTATGGTGACCAGTACTATTTCAACCCTGTGATCTCCATTGAACGCATAGGGTATTGAGTGGGATGTAATCAGATCGAGGTCATAAATATGAGGTAAGTTCAGCCAGCTCTTCCCTCCGTATAAAGTCATTCGGTCCCTTAACGCGCTGTCAAAAGAGGGGAAAAAGACAGGCTGTTATTGAGGGGAAAAGAAGCGGAGGGAAGAGCTTTTTTATACTCATTATCAGGCTTTCTCTCCTTCAACTCTCCTTCCCTTTCAATGATTATCCGCTTGTGGTCTAGTCTTCACCGCTGATCGTCAGCATCTCTTCTTCCGCGGTGAAGGAAACATACGAATAATTGAGAAATGCGTCGCCAGTCCTTTTCCCCATTTGAGGATTTTTTCGTTGATGTAACTTTTTTAGCACCCTTCCGATTTAAATAGGTAGAGCCAAAGTGATAGAATCTGAATGGAGGATTTAACATCGATAGCAACCGGTCTGAGCTGAAAAGACGNGCATTTTGCTTCTTGGCTTCGCTTCTGTTCCATGTGGCCCTGATCTCTGTTCTCATCAGCTTGAATGTCCCGGTGAGTGTCGATCTCGGTCAGCTGCAAGTCAGAGAGGCCTTTCTTGTTTCACCTGAAAGGTTTCGCGTTCCGGAGAATATCGGAGATTTCATAAGAGGCGCCCAGGACAAGGGTGAGGAGAGATCCGGAAAAGAGGGAGATAGGGATGCAGGGCTTCAGGAAAGAACAGGAGCATCAGGGGAGGCCCGAGCTCCAGGACCTGTGAGCCCTGGAGGATCGGGCGGAGAGGGGCCAGGAGAGCATCNTCTTCTGACAGAGGAAGAAGCATTCTATTCGGGTTTGGCCTCAAGGTTCAGCCTGGGCGGGCCAGTCAAGTCTGAATCTGCTTTGCCTCCAGAGTATGTCCAGGATTTTTCCCTTGATTTTGGAAAAACACAGGAGATCTTGAATGAGATGGAAAGAGCCAGACTGGATAAGAGCATAAAGGCGTTGAAACATCCTTCTTCAGGTTTTTTTAACATCGGTTTTTCCAAAGAGGGCTCATCGTTTTCGAGTTACGGAGCCGGCGGCGCAGCTCAAAGAGCAAAGGCTTCTTTTAAGGTCGAGGACTATGACCTCTCTCCCTGGGCAGAGCAGGTCGTGAATAAAATTCTCGCCAGCTGGATAATTCCCTATCCCCAGGAGATGAAAATCAAGGGGGTGGTGGGGATTTCGGCCATCATCGATAAAGACGGAGAGATCGCCTCGGCCAGGGTTGTCAGTTCCTCTCTTGTCGTCCTCCTGGANGAAGCTGCTTTGAAAGCTCTGAAAGACGGCTCTCCTTTCCCTTCCCTGCCCGGAGATTTCCCGGGTGAATCCATAGAGGCTTATTTCGAATTTCATTATGGTGATTAAGAAGATTTCGTTCGTACTGGCCTGTATCATAAGCCTTGATCTCTATTTTTTGGGGCAGGATCTGCTTCCTCTGGTCAGAGATATAGGGTTGATAGGAGATGAGTCCAGCAAGGATTTCGTTTCTCCTGACAAATTGATAATCGGAGTGGATGTATCCCGGGATGTCCTTTATAAATTATCGGATGAAGAAAATGTGATCAAAGCGGGTCTTTTCACGAGAGGCCTGAATACTGTTGANATAGATGCGGGTGCCTTATTCCTGGAATCCGGGACTCATCTCTATTTTTTAGACCTGAAAGCGGGCGATTTGACTCTCCGAAAAGAGATAGAGATCGATATCCNGCTGGACTCCTCAGGTGTCGATTCCGGGACTCCGCGTCTGGTAAAGGAGCCTGAATCTGAATATGAACTATCCCTGTTCATCGGAGATAAGCTGATCGTATCTGGCAGGAAATCGCTGCCCGAAGAGCTGTCGTTCAATGTCCAGCTGCCCCCACTTCCCGACGGATACGGCCCCTTTTATGAGATCGAGAAAGAATATAAAAATCCTCTGAGGAATTCCTTTTCTATCCTGGATGCCATCGGAGCCGGTTACTCTTTGATCAAAAGCATTATCGATAAGAAAAAAAAGCAAAAAATAACCGTTCCTGTTCAAAAACATGAGCAGCTCACCGCTACTTTTATGAGAAGGGATTCAGAAGGAACCGCCAAGGAAACCACGGCGGTAATCAGCTTGAAAGTGAAAAACGATGTTCTTCAAAATCAACACATCTGAATTTAGATACACATGGATATCAGATGGGAAAACCGAATAAGAAAATTTAACACCGTTCTTTTTACAAAAGCCGAGAAACTTATCTTGACATATTCATCCGGTTCAGATACAAATCCTTTATTATGATGATGATAAGAGAAAAAAGAACATTCATTGGGATTCTTTCCGTGTTTCTGTTTCTGGCCCTCATCGACTGTGCCAGTGTGGAGAAGCGGTACAGGAAGGGCCAAGAGCTGGAGAGCAAGGGCCGCTTGGAAGAGGCTGCCCAACGTTACATCAGGGTATTGACCAAGGACCCGAGCATGGAAGATGCGCGGCAGAGACTGGCCGATGTGGGTTCCCGTTTAGTCGATACGTACCTGCAGCAGGCTTATGTGCACGAGTCAAGCGGTGCCTATGAAAATGCTGTCGCCATGCTCAACCGTATCGACAGCCTGAGAAGCCGGACAAGCCAGGTGGGCGTCATGCTTTCAGTGCCTGATGATTATACGGACTTTCGCCAGGAAATGATCGACGCTGCCGTGGCTTCCCTTTTTCGGCAGGGTGAGAATCTGGAGAAAACGGGGAATTGGGCTGAAGCTCTCAGAAGATATGAGCGCCTCCGCCAGTATCCCTTATCTCCCGAACAAATGGAGAGAGTCGATGAGTCCCGGGCACGGGTCTTTATCCAATGGGCTGAGCAGGATATGGCAGCAGGGTTTTTTAGAGCGGCTTTCGGGCATGCGCAAAGTGCCATGGACATTCTTGGTCCTGGCAGTGAAACCGGAGCACAAGCTCAGGCGATTCAGAAAGCTGCGCTTGAGGCCGGGACAAAGACCGTGGCCGTGCTTCCCTTTTGGGCCTCTCCAAGAGCCGCGGATGTGGCCCCCCGAGGCATGGAGAGCGACCTCTACGATACCCTCCTCTATGAGTATCTGGCTGCCCCGGTTCTTTTTGTGGGCCCGATTGATCCCGGAGCGATTCACCGGGAGCTGAGCCGGCTCCGGATCAGAAGCGGGGAGATCGCCCTCCAGACAGCTTCAATGGTGGGATTGACTTTGAACACGGACTTTGTGGTGATCGGCTGGATTGAATCCTACCTCCAGGAAGACGGTGTCCCTGAAGAAATAGAGCGGAATGCTCCTCTCCGCAGGGACAGGTCATCGTTCGCCACTTACATAGAAAGAAGGTACACCGTTGAGCTGACCGGCGAGATTATTTACCAGATCATAGATCCTGGTGCAAGCAGAGTCGTCGATGAAGAAACGGTCGTTGCCAAAATATCCGGCCAATTCAGACGCGGCTATTTTGACGGGGACTACACCACCCTTGATCTGTCCCGAGACGAGCGAATGTTATTCGATAGAGAAGAGTGGCTCCGAGCTGAAGACGAGCTGCACACGGTTCTGTACAATAAGCTGGCTGAAAATATCGCCGCCAGTGTTTTTGAGAGGGTTTTGCGATTCGTCAGGTGACCGTCTCATAAATTCAATATCCCAGCCAAAAAAAATTAATCACCACTCAGTATAGTGTCTTCAAAAATCCGCAGCGGCTCCTATGTATCATGGCACTTTTTGATTCAACTCACGGATTAAGCATAAAGAAAACGAAGACCAGAATCCTCTGGCCTATCCTCTCTTCATTTGGATAGGCAGCGGCGGGCGTCTTCGGCCATCTTATTTTTTGAAGTTTTTTATGTCGAAAACAGCCGGATCGATTTTATCCAGGATGGAATTTTCCTGATAGTCTTCCCTGAGGATAATCTCCCCATTCCGTTTGAATATGAGCTGAGTGGCGATCCAGCCTCCTCCCAGTCTGACTATCTTATTCATCTCGATATCGAGCACAGTATCTCTTGGACTCCTAAATATTGTCCGGACAAAATAGAGATGTTCCTTGTCAATCCAGAACTGGTTGGGTTCGAAATCATCTTTGTCGGCTCCAACCACATACACAGGCCGTTCCTGCCAGACTGTCTCATGGATCTTTTCCAGGTCATAGGGGACTTCCTTGAGCATGGCAATCGACTTTTCGGGTTCCTGCAGGTAGACATCAAATCCTAAACATAAAACAGGATGGGGGGCTTTCTGGCCACCCACTCGTTCTCCCTTCTGAAAGCGATGGAATTCGCCGTGGAGATAGATTTCAGCATTCCCGTCTTCAGATGGCCCGATATTACTCCGCACCTTCCCAGGAAGGTCCAGGAACTCTGTCCAGATCTGGCTCCCCTGCTCCTCCCCATTTCTGTAAAATGTGACTTTCTGAATGATTTTCAGCTTGTCATACCATTTCCCTTTGTATTTCTCAAACATAACCTTAATAAGTTCCTCGCCGGTTGATATCGAGGAAGATGAGTCCAAGCTTGCGGATAGAACCAGGGAGCCGAGTGCAGTTATGAAAAGACTGATGAATAATAAATAACAGGTTTTACGGATAATTCCTGACATTGATGTCTCCTTCACCATGTATTTTAATAATATAGTTTATCTTTTGGACCATCGAGTACCCTTCTTCATTCTCTCCGACTGTATGAAGCTTTTCTTTTTATGAAGTGAGTATCAGAGGTGTTTTCTTACTAGCAATTCGGGCACTTAGTGTTCTTTATCCCATTAATGCTGAATGATTAGAATATCAAGTAAGATATGGGTGGTCAAATTGCTGTAATTTTCTGAATATTCCCGTTATACAAAATGGTCTAATAAGGTTGCCGAAAGTATCGCCGCCAGTATTTTTGAGAGAGTCTTGCGATTCGTGAGGTAACCGTCTCCTGAATTCAATATCCCAGGCAAAAAAAATCACCACTCAGTATCGTGTCTTCAAGAATCCGCAGCGGAACGATTTTGAGCCCTGAGCATAGGAAATACCAGGGCATCTTGAATTAGCCAATTTAATCATTCAGCCGGGGTCATTCGTAGCGCAGCGAATCCACCGGATTGGCCACTGCGGCTTTGACAGACTGGAAACTGACCGTGAGAAGTGCGATCATGGCCGCTATCAAAGGCGCTGCCGCAAAGAACCAGACCCGGATATCCGCCCGGTAAGCAAAATCCTGCAGCCAGCGGCTCATGATGATATAGGCGGCCGGACAGGCGATCAGGCTGGAAAGAATAAGCCATTTGAAAAACACCTTGATCTGTAAGACCACTACCCCCGGGATGGATGCTCCCAAAATCCTCCGGATTCCGATCTCTTTTGTTTTCTGCTCAGCTGTGAAAGAGGCCAGGCCGAAAAGCCCCAGACAGGCAATGAATACAGCCATCATCGAAAAAGTGATGAAGCTCTGTCCCAGCTTTTGCTCGGACCGGTACATCCTGTCGATTCTCTCATCGAGAAAAGAGAAGCTGAAGGGATAGTCCGTAAATTTTTTATATGTGGCCTCAATGATTTTTAGAGTTCCCTGGACATCCTCCGAGCCTATCCTTAAAGAAAAATAATTGACTGTGGCATACCTGTTCATATAATCCTCATCACCTTTGTAGATGAGAGACATGACCATGGGTTTGACTTCCAACCTGAGGGAGGCAAAGTGAAAGTCTTTTACCACCCCGATAATGGTCCCCCATCCCTTCCAGTCCTTGAATCTCTTCCCGACAGGATTTTCCATTCCCATGGCTTTGACCGCGCTTTCATTCACGATATAGGCCTTATCGTCCGTGAGGTGCAGTTTTGAGAAGTTGCGGCCGGCCACAAGCTCGATACCGTAAAAATTCAGAAAGTTGTAGCCCACAAACGTGTTGTAAAAAGTGGGATAGGTGACATCCGGTTCTATCCCCTCCCACTCGCAGCCGCCACCTCCGGAAATAGCATAGGGAAGATTTTCGCATACTGTGACGTCCAGTATTTTTGACTGCTGTTTGAAGGCCTCCAAAAGAGGCTCATAATTCTGCCTGAGTCGCTGGTCCTGCATGCGAACAACCACGATATGGTCTTTTTTGAATCCAAGGTCTTTTTTCTTTATGTAATCAAGTTGGCTGTGGATGATAAAGGTGCAGATAATGAGGCCGATGGAGATAGTGAACTGGAGGACAACCAGAACATTACGGAACCGGAAAGACTTCCTCGAATCGGACTGGAAAATCCTTTTTAAAACATCAGCCGGCCTGAATCCCGACAGGAAAAGGGAAGGATAAGATCCGGCCAAGAGTCCGACGACCAGGGTGATGACTAAGGTCAAAATAATAATGACGGGGTCTTCGAAAAACAGCGATGAATGAAAATTCCTGTCCATAAACCGGCTGAATGCGGGAAGGAGAAGTTTCACAAGAAGAAGGGAAAGTCCGAGGGCTAGGATGGCGAGAAAAAGGGATTCCCCGATAAACTGATAGATAAGATTTTTTCTGTTAGCGCCCACCACCTTCCGAATGCCCACCTCTTTGCAGCGCAGGGCTGAGCGGGCTGTGGACAGATTCATGTAGTTGAAACAGGCGATGAGAAGGATAAAAAAGGTGATGGCCGACATCAAATAGATGATCCGGATGTCGCTGTTTGCTTCCAGGTCCAGGTTGATGTGGCTATGAAGGTGGATCCTAGTGACCGGATCAAGAAAAAATCTGTTCGCGTAGCTTTCCTTGTGACTTTTGATGATATCGAACATCCGGGCCTGGACCATTTTTGGATCGGCCTCTTCGGTGAGCTGAAGGTAAGTGATATAGTTATGAGAACCCCAGACATCAACCCGTCCTTCTTTTCCTTCGGGAAAAGAATAGATGGTGCTGAACGATATCAGGAAATCAAAATGAACATGCGAGTTGGCCGGTACATTTTCGAGGACTCCCGTGATTTTATAATCGTAAGCATTATCCGCGTTGAGCACCTTTCCCACCGGATCTTCACTTCCGAAGTACTTTTCCGCCATTTCCCTCGTGATGAGAATGGAGAAGGGATCGTTCAAGGCTGTTTTTGGATCGCCTGCCACAAGGGGGAAGGAAAAGATCTCCAGAAACTCCGGATCGACCATGTAAATGTCTGATTCGAAATCATTCACTTTTTCAGAGCTGAACAATCCGCGCAAATTGATCATGGATCTCCAGCGACACAGCCGGGCAGCATTTATCACTTCCGGGCATTCATCAATCATTTTGGTTTTGAGAAGTCCCGGTGTGGCGTTCCACCAGAAAGACCCTGACCTGGCTTCTTCGATTTTCTGAATCACCCGGTAGATGGAATCCGCATTCTCGTGGAACCGGTCATAGCTGAACTCATACCGGATGTAGATTGTGATCAAAAGGACAATGGTGAAACCGAGAACAAGGCCGGCGATATTGATAAAGGAATATCCTTTGTGCCTTCTCATGTTTCTCAAGGTGATCTTCATATAATTTTTAAACATAATCGTTCTCCAAATGATTGATTTTAAAACAAACGCCATCATGATAAGGAGGAGTTTAAAGAGCCAGGTCATCCCGGCACTAAAGGGGCCTTTCCTTTCTTCGTTGCAGGCAAAACTGTCCTCCATATCCTCCATTATGGTCTCCCGCATATGTTCGTCGGCTATGAGGCCGAGGAAGAAGTATGTGAGTCTGGATAATCCGGATCTCGGGTTATTCATTTGCCGTATTCTTTTTTCAAATCAGGAACGCCATGCCACAGCAGCCTGTTGACTTCCTGAGCGGAGATCAATCGGCCGAGTCCGGAGGGAGTGAGCCGGTAATAGATTCTGGGCCGCCCGCTTTTCTCTGCGGATTTCTCGGCTTTTACGGACTCCACAAATCCCTTGTCCTTCAGGCGGCTCAATGGGGCATAGATCGCCTCAGACAGCCAGGAAATGCCGGTATCCTTCTCCACCTGACGACGGATGGCGATCCCGTAGGCCTCATCCTTCAATTTCCAGATAGCTAAAAGCAGGATTTCTTCGATCCTGGATAGAAATGCCATTTTTCATCCACCTCTAATAAATTTTTTTAAAATAGTTTTAAAAGAACTATTCATATAGTATTAGACTTTCGAACCGATAAAAAGGTTTACTGGAAATGATAGAATTCTTGATTTTTTTTATCTACGGATGGGGACTGAACTTATCTCTCCTGCTTCACATCGAAAATGGGCCGGGTGTGAGCGGAAGGCCCTCTGGATTTTGATGGATATGTAGTGGTCGGATGAGAATTATCTCTTTTGTCGAAGAACTTGCCCTATTCCTGCGTATTTTGAAGCTTCTCTATTAAGCAATTGGTTCTGTTCTCCGGTGCTTCAAAAAAAGGGAAGATTCTGAAGCCTGCTACACCATGATTTATTAGAATTCTTATTTTTTCTGGTGTAAAATGGTTGACTTTTTTACACCATGATTTATAATAAAACTGAATATTTCATGGTGTAAAAATGTCAATGGAATCCAACATCGTATACCTCGAAGAAGAGATCAAGAATCATCAAGAGCGGTTGCAGTTGATGGAGAGGTATCTAAAGGATTATCCCGCTATCTCAGTTTATAAAAGAAGTATTCGTGGAAATATCTACTACTATAAGAAATTCTGGAAAAACGGTAAATCCGTTTCTGAATTCCTCTGCAAAAACGAAGACGAATACCGCAGAGAAATGAAAGAAATCCATGCGGCCAATGGAAAAAGACAAATCATTAAAAAACAACTTCAGGAAATTAGGCAAACCATCAAAGCCCTTAAAAGGCAACTCCAAATAGCCAAAAAAGCATATAAGAATGTTTGAATTTGAAAAAGAATTTCATGCCATCCTAAAAAGCCTGCATGAAATCGATGCGCTGAGACATCTCATCCTGATTGGCAGCTGGGTTTTACCTGTCTATTTAGAGAATTATCGAATTCCTCGTTTAACATTCACAACCAGCGATGTTGACTTCACCATCATCCGGCCTCATGATCCTGTTAAAAAGTCAAATCCTTCCGTTCACAAACAACTTACTGAAATTGGATATGTTCCTCATAGAAATCCAATCACGCAATCTGAAAAATATATCCCAGCGCTTGAAAGCGAAAAGAATAAGTTGAGCATTGAATTCTTGTGTGAGCCCGGGCGCATTGTCAGAGCTCCCTATAGAGTCAAAGGATTGGGTATTATAGCAACTCCGTTAAGATATCAACGTGTTCTGCATCAAAATGCAATAGCTTTAGCTTATAAAGATATTACTGTAAGCGTCCCCAAACCGGCTTTCTGGGCAGCCCATAAGATTGCTATGTCTCAACTTCGTTCTGGAGAACAAGCTGAGCTTAAAAAGATGAAAGATCTTGATGGAGCAAGGATCATCGTCAGTTTTCTCGGATATGAAGATGTTATGTGTGCAGCACGGTGCTATAAGGGCAAATTTCTAAGTTTATTTCAAAAAGGCTGGGAGAATTATCAAAGTCGATTCCCTGAAGAGCTGGAGATTGACTCAAATCAAGGTTGAGGCCCCTCCTTAAAGGAGAGACAGTGAAAAGAAAAGCCTTTATTATATTTACATTCTTGGGGATTCTTACCTGTTTATCCGTTGAAGGATTCAATAACAGAAATGAACTGACTATCAAAGGGAACCTTAGAGTCCTCTCCCTCGAGGGAACTCCGTATGAAAGAGGCTTTAAACACGGGAGAGCCCTAAAAACGGAAATTCAGGAGCTGGTCAAGCTCTGGAAGGCCAGTCTCGAAAAATCCACCCAATCAGACCCGGATATCTTTATCAAAAAATTCCTCCATAAGACCCGTTTTCAAAAAGCGATCAAAAGATGGACTCCTGAACTTTGGGACGAGATAAAAGGGATTGCTGAAGGCTCGGGAATAGACCTTGACACCATCTATGCCTTCCAGCTTGTGGATGAGATGTGGGTCCTCGACCGGGAAATTCTTTCGGAACACTGCACGACTGTCGGCACAATAAAAACAAAGGAAGCTCCCGCTATAGTGGCCCAGAATCTCGACATTCCCATCTTTTACCACGGTTTCCAGACTCTTTTCCGCATCAAGGATCCTGACCGAGACATGGATACCCTGTTGTTCACATTTCCCGGATTTATCGCCGCCAACGGAATAAACAGCCGCTCTGTCGCCGTCGTCGTCAATGCGGTCCAGCAACTCGAGCACTCGCGGGATGGCTTGCCCGTTGCCTTTGTCATAAGAGGAATTTTGCAGAGAAAAACCTTTGATGATGCTGTCGAATTCATCAAATCCATAAAACACGGAGCTCCCCAGAACTACATGATCGGGGGTCCGGAAAAAGTCGGGAGTTATGAATGCTCGACGACGAACGCAATCGAATTTTTGCCCTTCAAGGGCTCTAAATTCACCTATCACACCAACCATCCCTTGAAAAACAGGAACTACACTCCCCCGTTCCTCCAGTTTCTCGATAGAAAAAACGTCTCTCCCGAAGAGTATGAATTCTCGTGCCCCCGCTTCCAGGCCCTGCAGGGAATCCTCAGAGATAACTCATCCCGGCTCGATGTGGATGTGATAAAGGATATCCTCAGCAACCGGCAAGCGGGGATCAACAACAGGAGCACATTCGGCTGCACGGTCATGGTGCTCGGTTCAAACCCGGAGCTTCTTATCTCCCCAGGACGGCCGGATATCGAACCGTTTCAAGTCTTTCGATTCAAAGATGAGTGATTCTTCTAGAAGCGAAAGAAAAGATCCAATCCTAAAATTCTGATTAAAAGCATAATCAAGAAAGTTACCTTTAGCACTGTGCTTTTCTCAACAATAAAAAACCGATAATAAGGTGAACTAAGAAAGAAATAATTCTTGATTTTTTTGTCTAAGAGTGGGGGCTGAACCTTATCTCTCCTGCTTCACGTCGGAAATGGGCCGGGTGTGAGCGTAAAGCCGTCTGGGTCTTGATGGAAACGGCTTTGGCGACAGTAATACGCCCTGACTGAACAGCCTGACTGAAGCGCCAGCGTAGAAAATTACCTCATGTCAGGGAACCTTTTTGAGCTGAATCGCGTCTCTATTATATGACAGCACGATAAATTCGTATTGTTAGAGGTAAAGATTAAAAAGGAGATCTGAATTGAAAATTTTATCGGTCAACGAGCAGATTTTTCTGATAGCCATATGGCGGCTCAAAGGCGAGGCTTATGGCGTCAGAATCCGGGATAAAATCGCCGAGATGACCGGAAGGACGTTCACTTTCGGCACTCTGTACAACACCCTGGACCACCTGGCAAAAAAAGGCTATCTGACTTCCCGCGCGGTGCAAATCCTCAATCAGACCGGAGGAAATAAGAGAGTCTACTACACCATCACCAAAGCCGGGCTTGATGCCCTGCGTGAGGCCCGAGAGCTCCAAAAGACCATCTGGAAAGGCATTAAAAAATATGCATTCTGAAAAAAAATGAAGTCATCCAAATTCGCCTCCCCACCCCGCCTGGCTGTTTGGTTGGTCAAGCGCCTTGAACGGTATCGAATAAACCATGCCATCATCGATGACCTGCATGAGGTTTTTACTAGGATGTCAAGGGAACGCGGCTTTATTCCTGCCTGCCTCTGGTACTGGGGTCAGTGCCTGGATGCCGTCATTAAAAACATATTTTATAGTGTTCAATGGAGGTATGCCATGCTCAAAAACTATTTCATAATCGCCTTAAGAAATCTTAAAAAGCATAAGGGCTTTTCATTTATCAATATTGCCGGATTGTCAGTGGGAATTGCCTGCAGCATTCTGGTCATGATCTATGTCTATGACCAGTTAAGCTATGACAGATTTCATGAAAACGCGGAGAGAACGTATCGGATCGTATCAAAAGGANTTA
>JGI2173J19968_10000498_pt1 | contig 14677 bp, 12 predicted proteins | sample DeeMarSWOR136_30_FD_19968 | JGI IMG/M metagenome (IMG submission 19968) | reverse complement strand
CCTATGGAGGAAAGACTGCGCTCTCTCTACGATGAATTGAGCAAAGTCATCGCTAGGTATAAACCAAGCGGAGTAGCCATTGAAGAGCCCTTCATCGGTCACAACGTAAAGTCAGCGTTTGCTATTGGCAGGGCACAAGCTATAGCTATCTTGGCAGCAGTCAGCCAGGGATTGCCGGTCTTCTATTACTCACCAACCAGGGTAAAGCAGCAAATAACCAGTTATGGTCAAAGCGATAAAAAACAGGTTCAAGAGATGGTGAGGGTCCAGCTCAGGCTCGCTGAGCTACCTCAACCCGGCGATGCTGCCGATGCATTGGCTGTAGCCATATGCCATATTCAGCAGAGCCGCCTTAACCAATGGCTCACTGAACATACACCGAAATGATAGCCACATTAGAAGGAATATTGGAATACCGTGGTAACGACTCCATTATCATTAATGTTGGAGGAATAGGTTTTCGGGTATATGTCCCCGGCTCAACTTTAAGCCAATTAGGAGCTGTTAAAGGCAGGATTTCCCTTTATACCCATCTCCACGTAAGAGAGGATAATGTTTCTCTTTATGGTTTTGCCTCTAGCGAGGAATTAGCTCTATTCAAAAACCTTATTTCCGTCTCAGGAGTTGGCTCTAAGGTGGCTTTAGTCTTACTCTCGGCTTTGAGCCCTGAGCAACTTGTCATGGCTATAACCAGCGGCGACATCGACCTCATCAGCCAAGCGCCTGGCATTGGTAAAAAAATGGCCGGTCGCCTTGTTGTTGAACTGAGAGGCAAATTGGAAAAGGAGTGGCAAGAGGTAGCTCTGCCCTTGGCCCCGGAGAATGCCGATGTCATAGCTGCTTTAACTGGACTGGGCTACTCTTTAACGGAAGCTACCAAAGCTATCTCTAAGCTTCCAGATTCTGGGGAGCTAAGCTTAGAAGATAAAATTAAAATGGCTCTGCAGCAGATGGCAAGAGGATAGGCTGATAATAGTCGAGTCAAGCAGAAAAAATAAAAATAGCTCTTCCTTTGGCTTTACTGAGGCATGATATAATAAAGTACCGCTTTTTAATTTTCTACTGGAGAAAACGAGGAAACAGATTTAGCTGTGGTGGTATTGGCGAACATAACCGTAATTTTCAAATATGAATTGGAGAAAGAACTATGAAGTTTGTGAAGAGCTTTGAGGAAATTGGAGCACAGGACGTGGCTTTGGTCGGTGGCAAAAATGCATCTCTTGGTGAAATGATAAGACATCTGGGTAAAAAGGGGATAAGTGTGCCTTCCGGATTTGCCATTACTGCTGAAGCATATAAGTATGTGATAGAGAAAGCAGGCATAAGCCAGAAAATTAAAGAAATTCTAGCAGGCGTGGATACGCATGATATGGAAAATTTGGCGGAGAGGGGCGAACAGATAAGGAATTTGATAGCACATTCTCCCTGCCCTAAAGAATTGGAAGAGGAAATAAGAGTTGCCTATCGACAGATGGAAAAGAAATATGGGGATAGTGTTGATGTTGCTGTAAGAAGCAGTGCCACTGCCGAAGATTTACCTACAGCCTCATTTGCAGGACAGCAAACAAGTTATTTGAATGTGCGTGGAGAAGATGACCTGTTAGATAAGGTCATGGACTGCTTTGCATCTTTGTTCACGAATCGGGCAATCTCCTATCGAGTGGATAAAGGTTTTGGCCATCTCGACGTTTACCTCTCAGTAGGGGTACAAAAGATGGTCCGCTCTGATTTAGCGTGCTCCGGTGTCATGTTTTCCATAGATACAGATTCAGGATTCAGGAATGTGGTTTACATAACTGCAGCCTATGGTCTGGGGGAAAATGTAGTGCAGGGAATTGTTGATCCTGACCAATTCTACGTTTTCAAGCCCACTTTGAAGGAAGGTTTCAGCCCTATTGTGGAGAAAAAGCTGGGGACGAAGGACAAGAAATTGGTCTATAAGAGAAATGGAGCTGGAACAGAGCAAAAAGATGTCAAAGTTGAGGAGCAAAGAAAGTTCGCATTAAATGATGATGAAATCTTGGTTCTGGCCAGGTGGGCTTGCATTATAGAAGAGCATTATGGTCAGCCCATGGATATTGAATGGGCAAAGGATGGGATGAGTGGGGAACTTTTCGTAGTCCAAGCCAGGCCAGAGACAGTGCACTCACAAATGGACTTAGCTTCGCTCAGGACTTATGTGCTTGAAGAAAGGGGGAAATTACTGATTAGAGGGGAGCCAGTGGGTATGAAGATAGGACAAGGTGAAGTGTGTGTAATAGAAGATAGCAGTGAGATTCGCAAATTCGAGAAGGGTCAAGTTCTGGTTGCCGATATGACGGATCCTGACTGGGAACCGATAATGAAGATTGCCAGTGGCATAGTCACCAACAAAGGTGGCAGGACATGCCATGCAGCTATCGTGAGTCGTGAACTTGGGGTACCCTGTGTAATCAGCACGGGCAATGGGACGGAGGTCTTGAAGGAGACAAAAGAAGTCACGATAGATTGCTCAGGAGGCGAGGGCAGGATATATGAAGGGAAGCTGAAATATAGAATAGATGAGGTGGAAGTGACCAAGCTGCCCAGGCCCAAGACTAGAATAATGATGAACTTCGGCATTCCCGGCGGTGCGTTTATTCAAAGTCAAATTCCCAATGACGGTGTAGGTCTGGCTCGCGAGGAGTTCATTATCAACTCCTACATCGGCATACATCCCATGGCGCTGATAGAATATGATAAGTTGAAGAAAGCAGCGGGTACTGATAAAAAATTGGCAAAAGTCATTAAAGATATAGACAAGAAGAGCGCAGCATATGAGGATAAGAGAGGGTTTTTTATTGAAAATTTAGCGATGGGGATAGCGAAAATAGCGGCAGGGTTTTATCCCAACGAAGTCATTGTTCGGTTTTCGGACTTCAGGACAAATGAGTATGCTAATTTAATTGGGGGTTATTACTACGAGCCAAAAGAAAGAAATCCCATGATTGGGTGGAGGGGAGCATCGCGTTATTATGATGAAAGGTTCAAGCCCGCTTTTGGTTTAGAATGTCATACGATAAAGAAAGTAAGGGACGAGATGGGGTTGTCCAATGTAAAGGTGATGGTTCCCTTTTGCCGGACGCCAGAAGAAGGTAGACGGGTGATAAAAGCCATGGAAGAATTTGGCNTAAAGCAAGGGGAAAATGGATTGGAAGTGTACGTGATGTGTGAGATACCATCAAATGTGGTTCTGGCCGAGGAATTCGCCGATGTGTTTGATGGATTCAGCATAGGGTCGAACGATTTAACTCAACTAACTCTTGGTTTAGATAGGGACTCCGAACTCGTGGCACACATATTTGATGAAAGAAATGAAGCAGTAAAAAGATTGGTGAAGCAAGTCATAGAGACAGCACACAATCATAAACCAAGGAAGAAAGTAGGGATATGTGGTCAGGCACCGAGTGATTTTCCTGAATTTGCCGACTATTTAGTTGAATGCGGCATAGATTCGATGTCTTTGAACCCGGATGTGGTACTATCGACGAGGTTAAATATAGCAGAGGTAGAAAATAGGATAAAATCAAGAACTAAAAGAAAACGTGTGTGAAGACATGAAGGTACTATTGCGGTAAATTAAAGATTGTTCCTTGACTTATTATATTACACTGATTCCATGGTTAACAAACCTAATATCCGTGAGCAGACAGAAAAAAAAGAAGAAGCCCTTTCCCCTTATGCCGCTAAGAGCAAATTCAGTCGTGGTCGGTTGAAGTGGGAAGAACCGTGCCCCATAAGAACCAATTTTCAACGTGACCGTGACCGTATTATATATTCCAAGGCTTTCCGTCGGTTAAAACATAAGACACAGGTTTTTATTGCTCCCTTAGGTGACCATTATGTCACCAGGCTCACTCACACTCTGGAAGTATCCCAAATAGCCAGAACTATAGCTCGAGCTCTAAACCTCAACGAAGACCTTGCTGAGGCTATCGCGCTCGGACATGATTTAGGGCACACGCCTTTTGGTCATATAGGTGAGGAAATTCTAAATGAATTGTATCGTGATGGCTTCAGGCATAATGAACAAAGCTTACGAGTGGTTGATTTATTGGAGAAGGAGGGACAGGGGCTAAATCTTACCTGGGAAGTACGAGATGGCATCGTCAATCATTCCAAGGGACAAGCTGAGATTTTGGGAGAAGGATGGGGAGATGCCAATACTCTGGAGGGAAAAGTATGCAAGATAGCCGATATCGTGGCCTATGTTAACCACGACGTCGAGGATGCCATGAGAGCTGGTATTATCTCTCCGAATGATTTACCCAAGCCAGTAGTGGCAACTCTGGGGAATGAACATTCACAGCGCATTAATACTCTAGTTTGTGATATCATAAACTGCTCCTGGCCTGTTAGTGGCAATGGCAATTTAACCAATCCAACTATAGGCATGAGCCCTGAAGTCCTTAAATCAACTAACATACTCCGCCAGTTTCTATTTGACGAGGTATATTATCCCACTTCAACTAAAGAGGAAGCAGTAAATGCGGGAAAGGTATTACGTCTATTATATTCTTATTTCCTGAAGCACGATGATGGATTACCTCAAGAATTTGCTTCTTTGCCAGATAACAAGGAGCGCAAAGTCATGGATTACATTGCAGGGATGACCGATCAATATGCCCTGAGATTAGCTGGAGAGATATCTCAATGAGCGTAATTACAGATATAAAGCAGAGATTAGATATAGTAGAGCTTGTCTCTGAGTATGTTACTCTGCAGAAAGCGGGACGCAATTTCAAGGGTTTATGCCCCTTCCATACTGAGAAACATCCTTCCTTTTTCGTATTCCCTGCGCAACAAAGCTGGCATTGCTTTGGTGCCTGTGGAACTGGCGGCGATATTTACTCTTTTATCATGAAAAAGGAGGGCGTTGATTTTGGTCAAGCTCTTCGTCTTTTAGCTCAAAAGGGAGGCATAACTTTAAGCCCCCTTGAGGTACCAGCCAAGGCTGTAGATGAGAAAAAAGAGAGATTATTTCAGATTAATGAGGCAGCTACTGAATACTATCACCATTTACTTTCGAGCACTAAGGCAGGCGAGTCGGCGAGAAGTTACCTGGCAAGAAGAAAGGTCACGACCGAGACTATAAAAGAGTTCCGACTTGGTTTCAGCCCTGATGCCTGGGAAACAATTAAGAATTACCTGCTGGGTAAAGGTTACACAGAAAAGGAGCTTGTAGAAACTGGTCTAATAATCGAGAAAGAAGAAGGAGGTAGTTACGACCGATTTCGTAACCGGCTGATGTTTCCCATATGTGATATCCAGGGTCGAGTTACTGGTTTCGGCGCTAGAGTTCTCGATGACTCACTACCTAAATATATTAACTCCCCTCAAACAGCAATTTTCGACAAGAGTAGCAGCTTATATGGCATTGATAAGGCTAAAGTTGCTATTAGAAAGGACAATCTAGCGATAATCGTAGAAGGCTACATGGATGTTCTCACTGCGCACCGAAACGACTGGCAAAATGTAGTTGGCTCAATGGGAACTTCTTTAACCGAGAAGCAGGTGGAAGGCATTAAAAGATTGACCAGTAACATAACCCTGGCACTAGATGCCGATCTTGCCGGAGAAGAAGCTACCCTGCGAGGCAAAGCGATATTAACTTACTCCAATGCTGAAGCAAATGTCATTTTATTACCTCCAGGCAAGGACCCGGACGAGGTAATAAGAGAGGACCCTGCCCTTTGGGAGAAGCTAGTGGAACAAGCTATGCCTATTCTGGACTTCGCCTTTCAATCTGTAATAAGCAAAGTTGATGCAAACAAAGCCCGAGACAAGTCCTTAGCTGTACAGAAACTTCTGCCCTCGATTTATGAAATGAGAGACCCTGTACAACAATCCCATTACCTAAAGAGACTGGCACGTGAACTGAAAATTGAAGAATCCGCCGTAAGAGCCGCTTTACGAGAATCAAAGGCGGGCCGGGGAAAACCTCAACATGGCAAGCCCATAGAACAATCTCGCCTTGCCCACCAGCTTGGGTCCAGCCCTATTGAAGAACACTGCTTGGCACTTCTCCTTCAGTTCTCAGAACTTCGTCCTATAGCTTGGGAGCTATCACCGGAACACTTCGAATCAACAGAAAATCGGGAGGTCTTTGTCAAATGGCAAAAGTCTTCTGATATCTCGGATCTTGAAAGTAAACTTGACACTAACCTACTAGAACATTTATACTATTTGGTTAAAAAAGTTTTCCCGCCAGCCATACGGGAAAGCGAGCAAACACGACACGGTGATTTAGAAGATTGTATTCTCCGTCTCAAGGAGGAGTTATCCCGGAAATTAGAAACTGAGAAGGAGGCGATGCTTGAGCTGGAGAGGGAAAAGGGCGGTATAAGCTCAGAGTTGTCCAAATTAGAAGAGCAAGGAATAAGTTCCGGGCAACAGCTTCAGGAAGTCTTTATTAAAAAATTAAAAAAGAGAAAGAACAATGGATTTAATGAAAAAAGAAGATATAAACCTGGATAGTGATGAGGTAGTGGCTGAAGGTTTACTCAGCGATGAAGCTGAAGTTGAGGATGGCAGCGCCTCAGCCGAGGAAGTTGAAGAAAAAGAAGAAGGCGAGGAATTCATCACAGCGGAAATTGCAGAGGTAAAGCCTCCGCCACCACTGGGCGAATATGAGGTAATTGATGACTCAGCTCGTATGTATCTTCAGGAAATTGGCAGAGTGCAACTTCTCAATGTCCATGAAGAGAAGTTACTATCTCGGAAGATAGAGCTGGGCAGAAGCCTGGAAAGAATCGAAGACAACCATTTCAGGAAATACAAGAAATTCGCCTCACCCGTTGACATAGTTTTTCAAGTAATTTCTCAATTATCCAAGACATACCCCTTTGTTCAGATTATCGAGGAGCGTATTGGTATCAATCCCTCCAGCAATGTGGTGGAAACAATAAATAATCCTAAATTACGCTTCGCCATTGACGCTGTTATAGACCCATCATTAATAGCGGAAACCGCTAAAGCGATAGGCAAAGGAACCGCTGTAGCTGAAGAAGCCATAGTTAATGTTTCCATAAACAGTCATCTTCTGCCTCCGCAATTGCTAGAGCTTCTAGCCAGAGATAAAACTTCGTGGCAAGAACTAAAGGCTCTCTTGACCAACGATAGGTTCCTGTCTGAAATTGATTATCATAGCAATGAGTGTAAAGCTTACTTTGAACAGATAAAGAATGAAGCACATGCATCAGAACGACACCTCACTGAAGCAAACCTTCGCCTGGTGGTGAGTATAGCCAAGAAGTATATCGGGCATGGCATGCCTCTCCTTGAGCTTATCCAGGAGGGAAATATTGGCCTTATTCGAGCTGTAGATAAGTTTCAGTATAGAAAAGGCTATAAATTCAGTACCTATGCCACCTGGTGGATCAGGCAAGGCATCACTCGATCTATAGCTGACCAATCCCGTACTATTCGCATTCCGGTACACATGGTAGAAACAATTAATAAACTATCACGGGCGATGCGACAGTTAATTCAAGAACTTGGGCGCGAACCAACTTACGAAGAAATTGGCAGCCGCCTGAATATGTCGCCAGAAAAAGTAGAAGAGGTCATGGCCTTGTTTTTCCGTGAACCCATGTCACTAGACATGCCCATTGGTGAAGATGAAGATAGTCGGTTAGGCGATCTTGTTGAAGATCAGGCCAGTTTAGCACCAACTGAAGCCACTTCACAGCAGCTGCTTAAAGAACAAATAGACAAAGTACTTAATGAACTTACCGAGCGCGAAAAAAGAGTGTTGCAGCTTAGATTTGGTCTTAAAGACGGGCATCCTAGAACCTTGGAAGAGGTGGGTAGAGAATTCGATGTAACTCGAGAAAGAATACGACAGATTGAAGGCAAGGCTCTGCGCAAGTTACGTCATCCCACCCGCAGTCGGAAGCTTAAAGGCTATCTAGACTGATTTACCTTAAGGGCATATTGAACATGGCACCTATATTTTTAGGCAACTTGCCTCGTGTTAATGATTTAGTCAATTTTTGCATTTCACGAAACTGATTAAGAAGTTGATTAACATCTTTGGAAGTGGTGCCACTGCCTCGAGCAATACGGCTTCGCCGTTTGCCGTCAATAATGGCCGGATTACGCCTTTCCTCGTAAGTCATAGATAGGATAATTGCCTCTATCTTTTTTAGTTGTTTCTCCCCATCGACATCTGGCAAATAAGAAGCGAATCTGGAGAAGCCTGGTATCATTTCCACCAGTCGCCCTAAAGAACCCATCCTGTGAATTTGGCGCATTTGACTAAGGAGATCCTCAAGGTTAAAATCACCGGTGCGCATTTTTGCTTCCAAATTCTGGACCTGTTGCTGGTCAAAGGTCATCTCAGCTCGCTCGATGAAGGTGAGCATATCTCCCATACCCAGAATGCGGGACGCTAAACGGTCGGGATGAAATATTTCCAAAGCATCTATCTTCTCACCCGTGCCCAGGTATTTTATGGGCACTCCGGTAACAAATCTAATGGAGAGAGCAGCTCCACCTCGGGCATCTCCATCCATCTTCGTCAGGATGAGTCCCGTGAGTCCGATTTGACTGTGGAATTCTTGGGCTACTCTTACGGCATCCTGCCCAATCATAGCATCTACCGTAAGCAAGACTTCTGAAGGCTGTACCAGGGATTTGATATCAGCTAATTCTTTCATCATGGCTTCGTCAATATGCAGGCGTCCTTGCGTATCTATAATAACCCAGGTTGCTCCCCGTTCCTTAGCTTGCCTGAGAGCATGCTGGCAAATCGTTGTTGATGCCACCTTAGCATCCTCACTATATACTGGGATATCGTGTTGCTCACCAAGTAATTTGAGTTGTTCAATGGCAGCAGGTCGGCGAGTATCACCAGCTACTAATAAAGGACGCTGCCCTAGATGTTTAAGCTGAAGTGCCAGCTTCACTGCTGTGGTGGTTTTACCAGAGCCCTGCAATCCAACAAGCAAAGCGACCGCTGGTAAGTCAGTAACCGAAGCTAAAAGACCTGGCTCCCCACCTAAAATGGCAACTAATTCTTCATTGACAATTTTAATAATATGCTGGGCTGGTGTCAGGCTACGCAATACTTCAGAGCCCATAGCACGCTCTCGCACCTTGAGCAAAAATTCCTTAACGACCTTAAAATTTACATCTGCTTCCAAAAGCGCCAGCCGTACCTGGCGTAAGGCGTCGTCGATGTCCCCTTCGCTAAGCTTGCCTTTCCTGCCAAGCCTATCAAATACACTGGTCAACTTTTGGGTCAAGACGTCAAACATGTTAGCCCCGAAGTATTTTATGCTTAGCCAAATCACATAGTCAACCCGTTTTGCCATGTCTAGAATTTTTTCATCTCAGACCGAGCATCCTATTGCACTTAACCTAGAATCAGCATACTATATGGGTTTAATGGAATATATTTGGGCACCATGGCGAATGGAATATATACAAAGAGCCCCAGAAAGCGGCTGTATCTTGTGCCAGAAACCCCGGGAAAATAACGATGAGGCAAATTTTATCCTTTATCGTGGCCAGCACAATTTTATAATCCTGAACGCCTTCCCCTATAATCCAGGGCATTTAATGGTAGCTCCCTATCGGCATATAGCAAATTTACAGGATTTAAAGGATGCAGAAGCAAAGGAACACTTTGATATTATCAAGAAGAGCCTAAAACTTCTAAAAGAAGTAATGGAGCCAGCTGGCTTCAATATCGGCTTAAATTTGGGCAAAGTTGCCGGAGCCGGCATAGCGGAACACCTCCATACTCACATAGTCCCCAGATGGCCAGGTGACACTAACTTCATGCCGGTCTTGTCTGATACCAAAGTTATACCAGAGGCTTTGACTGGCACATATAAGAAGCTAAGCGCAAAGCTATAGCATAGTTGCCAGCCTGGCAAATTTATTGAGACCGTCAGTAATGTCATTCTGAGGAGCCCAANTTTATCTGGATGACGAAGAATGACACGAAGTGAAATGTTCAGATGACAATTGCATGTTATTGAACAAACTGATTATGGTTCGAAATGAAGTCTTTTGTCCTAAGGATTTTACTAAAATGACACTAGATCAATTGGAAACCAAGCCAGATATGTAAACAGTAATGCAAAAACAAAAAGGAGTGTTGTGCACTTCATTATTCTCCTGGGGATTGTCAGCCTATTCGGAGATGTAACCTACGAAGGGGCTAGGAGCGTTACGGGGCCTTATCTGGCTACGCTGGGGGCAAGTGCTAGTATTGTCGGGCTAATAGCTGGCATCGGCGAATTTGGCGGTTATGCTCTGCGTCTTGCCTCTGGCTATCTTGCCGATCGCACTAAGGCATATTGGCTTTTTACCTTTATCGGTTATGGACTGATCCTGTCCATTCCCTTGGTGGCATTTGCTGGCGATTGGCAGCTTGCTGCCGTGCTTATCATTTTGGAACGGGTGGGGAAAGCAATAAGAAGTCCAGCAAGGGATACCATGATTTCTTATGCCACAAAAAAAGTGGGGAGGGGCTGGGGGTTTGCTGTTCATGAAGCATTAGACCAGGTTGGCGCTATCATTGGTCCCCTCATCTTTTTCTTTATTTTCTTTCTTGGCGGTAACTATCGTGAAGGCTTTACTATATTATGGATACCGGCTTTGCTGACCATGGCCGTTCTTGTCATAGCGAGGAAGAAAGTCCCTTCACCGCAGAAACTTGAAGCTCCCGGAGAGGAAAGCAAACAAGGCGACAAAGATAAACTCCCCCAAGTTTTCTGGTTATATACTTTATTTACTTTGTTTTCCATAGCTGGATTTGCTAATTTCCAGTTAATCTCCTACCATCTCAAAGTCCAATCTATCGTCCTGGATGCTCAAATCCCCATGATTTATGCCATTGCTATGGGCGTAGATGCCCTGGCAGCTCTTCTCGTAGGTAAAACGTACGATAGAATTGGGCTTATATCGTTATTGGCAGTCCCTTTACTTACGTTGCCTATTCCCTTCCTTGCCTTTTCCTATAGCTATAACTTGGTGATAATGGGCATAATATTATGGGGTGTGGTCATGGGGATTCAGGAAACGATTATGCGTGCCGCCATCGCTGACCTAACACCTATGGAGCGAAGAGGATTTGCTTACGGAATCTTCAATACAGCATATGGGGCGGCCTGGTTTTTAGGGGCTGCCCTGATGGGATTACTCTATGAGAATTCTATCAGCTACCTAATTCTGTTTGCCGTAGTCATGGAGCTAATCTCAATTCCGCTACTCTTCGTTATCAGAAGAGAAGTTTAGCCTTTTGCTAGAGTGTGAACTGGCGGGGAATCCCTGGAATCCGAACAGGCTTTAAGAAACGAGGTTATAAGTAGCTTAGCTTCAGGTAGCTTGAGGATAGGAGCCAAGTATCTTAATAAAGGTAGCTTCTCTCTGTAACTCTCTAATAGCTTCTTGGTATACCTCGCCATCCAGGTGACCCTCAAAATCAGCATAAAAAACATACTCCCACGGCTCAGTCCTGCTCGGTCTTGACTCCAATTTTGTCAAATTTATATTCCTGGTGGCGAAGATACCCAAAATCCGATATAGGGAGCCAGGCTTATGCTCAGCAGCAAACACGAGAGATGTTTTGTTTTTATGTGCAGGTTTAGCTTTTTGCTTAGAGATAGCCACGAATTTGGTATAGTTATTGACACTCGTCTCAATTTCTGGTGCCAGAATCTCCAGGCCATAAATATCAGCAGCTCTCTTGCTAGCTATGGCAGCACAGTGCCTCAACTTTTTATCTTTTACCATTTTGGCACTGCCCGCAGTATCATAGCTAGGCATAATTTCAACTTTCAATTTATTTAAAAACTCCGCACATTGAGCTAAGGCTTGAGGATGGGAGTAAATCGTTGTTATATCAGCCAATTTTTCTCCCGGCAAAGCCATCAGGCAATGGCTTACTTTGAGAATAACTTCAGCAAATATATTGAGAGGATATGCCAATAACAAATCGTAGGTCTCGTTGATACTGCCGGCTTGAGAGTTCTCCATGGGGACTACCCCAAATTTACCCTTGCCCTGCGACACAAGTTCAAAAACTTCTTTCAACCGCATACACGGTAAAAAATCAATGTCCCCGCCAAAAAGCTTCGCCGCAGCATCCTCGCTGAAAGCGCCTCTTTCTCCTTGGAAAGCAACCTTGATCATAAACCTATTGCAGAGTATAGCCTAAATCTGTTTTGAACTTCCACTGTGGGTTGAATTAACCTTTCCAAAAGCGAGGAGAAAATATCATAATAACGGTAAACAATTCTAACCGTCCCAACCACATACACATAATCAAGATGACCTTGGCTGCACCGGGAAGCGAGGCATAGCTCTCAGTAGGACCCACTCCACCTAAACCAGGCCCGACATTGCCCAGAGTAGCAGCTACTCCTGATATTGATGTCTCTAAATCAAGCCCCAGTAAACCAAGTATTACTGAAGCTACAACAGCAACAACAATATAGAGAAAGAGGAAAGAGATTATGTCTCGGATTATTCCCTCCGGGAAGGGTTTTTGGTTAAGTTTCACCGGGATCACAGCTTTCGGTGAAATAGCCTTCCTCATCATTACCCGGGTATGTTTTATAAGGGTTAAAATACGTATAACTTTTATTGCCCCACCAGTTGAGCCACCACAGGCTCCAATGAACATCAAGACCAGAAGAACTATTCTGGCTCCAGAGTGCCAGGAGCCGAAATCAGCAGTGACAAAGCCTGTGGTAGTCATGATTGAGATTGCCTGAAAAATTCCCTCTCTATATGAACTCAAGCCTTGTGAAGCTATTAATAGTGAAATAGCGACTGCCAGAATAATCAGGTAAAGTCTGAACTCTTCACCTTTAATTGATTTCCAGTTCCCGCGTAAAAACTGATAATGAAGTATGAAGCTCATGCCTGCCAGGAACATGAAGGACATAATGATATATTGAGCCAGGGGATAAGCATTAATATAGTGTCCGATGCTTTCTGTAGTGGGGGTAAATCCACCAGTAGGTATAGTTGAGAAGGAGATGCAGATTGAGTCAAAGAGTGGGAGCCTGGCTAGAAAATAAAGTAGTGCTATTTCAGCCACTGTAAACCCTACGTAAATTGTCCAGAGAAGCCTTGCGGTGGTACTGAATCTAGGGCGTAGCCTTTCAGGTAATGGCCCGGGAAACTCTCGGTCAAAGAGCTGAGAGCCTCCTACCCCTAGTCTGGGCAAGATAGCTATAAAGAGAAGAATAACCCCCATACCACCTAACCATTGAGTGAGACTACGCCATAAAAGAGCGCTCTTGGGTAATTCTTCTACCACACTAAGTATGGTAGCCCCTGTGGTGGTGAAGCCTGACATAGCCTCGAAAAAGGCATCGATAAAACCCAATCCCAGAAACAAATAAGGGAGTGTGCCAAGGAGGGGAATGAGAAGCCAGGTGAAAGCCACTATGCTAAAACCGTCGGCACGCTCTATAACTCTATCGGTTTTGAATATAAATTCAAGAATCAGTCCTATACCGAGAGTGATCAGCAGCGAATATAAGTAAATAAGCCAATTATCTTCGCCACCATTAAAAAGAGCGGTTATCAGAGGAATGATATAGGCTAAGGCGAAGTATTTTAGGAACGAGCCAATGATATGTAGGGTTAATTTTACCCTTTGGCGAACCATCTATTCATGAATTCGGCCCCCTGTTTAGCAGATTCCCGGGTCACGATGAGAGTCAGCCAATCTTTGGGCTTTATCTCAGTATCAACAAGCAAATACCTTCCCTCTCTCTGCACTACGAGGACCCTTACCCCGTTTGGGGTTGCCAGTTTAGAAACCCATTTCCCGACACATTTCATACCTTCCTCAACCTCTATTTCGAATATCTCTGCGCTTTCGAGAGATAAAAAGTCTTTCACATAAGGATGTGAAATCATGCGGTAGATGTGCTTGGCTGCTACTATGTCTGGGTTAACCTGTAAATTAATCCCAGCCTGTTTGAAGGTTTCCGTATGCTCTGCCTCGTCTACAAGAGAAATTACCGTTTTAACCCCAATTTCTTTAGCTACCATGCAAAGCATTAAATTTTCTGAGTCATCGCCAGCTGCAGCCACAAAGGCATGGGCATTTCTAATTCCTGCCTCTTCTAGGGTGGACTTCTGGCTAGCATCTCCTGTAATCACCATACACTCAGAACCCTCTGCTAATTCAATGCATTTAGCAGAGTCTCGCTCTATAACCACCACTTGATTCCCTTCTTTAACAAGGAGTTCTGCCAGATTCCTCCCTATATCACTTAAGCCTGCTATTAAAATATTCATTACTTCTCTTCAATAGTGAGTTAATTTTGATATTACTTCAATGAATCAACGAACTAAAGCTGAAAAAATGAATTGCAGATCAGGGGGTAAATGAACTTGAAGGTTGATTGAGAATTCCAGACACTATCCATTCACATTACTTTACTATTCTACCTCTGTTAAGCTTCCAGCGATTTTAAACCCCCTTAACATGCTTGTCAAGTGCCGAGTTTACAGGAAGATAATTTCCTTTTAACTCTTTTAACCAGGTCAGTGATATAAGCTCTCGCTGCAAAATATAAGTTAGATACTCGTGCAGTACCTGCTCTAACTCCAAGGATAATGCCGGTTTTACTCTAACCCGCCTTGCAGTAGCATAGCCACAGCCTTGCCACAAACGAAGAAC
>JGI2173J19968_10000495_pt1 | contig 14698 bp, 16 predicted proteins | sample DeeMarSWOR136_30_FD_19968 | JGI IMG/M metagenome (IMG submission 19968) | reverse complement strand
TTATTCAACAGGTTTCCCCCCTTCAAGTGGATATCAGGCGTCCGCCTAGACAAGGTTGAGGAGAAATGCACGAAATGCGGCATTTGCAAGAGAGTATGCCCCACCCAGGTTACAGAGGTTTACGAGGAGAAAGGTGGAGACGTAACCTCATCCAACTGTATTCTTTGCCTGCGATGCGTCGAAATGTGTCCCTACGAGGACTGCTTGAAGTTCAAGGTTGCTGGAAAAACAGTTTGCAAATCACGCAACTGGCTAGAATAAACCTAAATATAAACGAAATTTAGAATGTCAAGTGAGATAACGATGAAAAAAATCGTGGCAACCACGCTAATTTTCTCACTGTTGATAGCCAACCTGCTATTTGCTTCTGCAAACGCACAACCCGCGCTACCAACAATCTACATTAGACAGGACGGAAGCATTGATCCCCCCACCGCGCCTATTCGACGTGACGGAGACGTCTATACTTTCACTGGAGACGCTTTCGCCCGCATCTACGTCCAGAGAGGCAACATCATAATCGACGGAGCAGGCTATACGCTTCGAGGACCTTACAACGGCACGGCAACAGACATATGGATCATAGGTCAAGGTCCTGACCAACCGACCAACGAAACGCTTGTTCCATGGGTAATAGGCCTAGACTTGGGCGGCGCAGACGTTAAAGGTTTGACGATTAAAAACTTGAATATTAAGAATTTCAGCATAGGCATGTACATCTGGACTGAAAACAACACAGTGATTGGAAACGCTGTTTCAGAAAACATCGTCGGCATCCTGCTCAGTGGATGCAATAACGGCATCACCAGAAACTACATTGGAAAGAATGATATGGGCATCTTTTTTGGGGTAAACACGCCTGGAGATGAACCAATTAACATAACTCTCAACCATAACAGCTTTGTTGATAACGATGTGCATTTTAGCGGTTGTGTCTGCGAGGACTACAACACAACTGAACCCATGCACACTTGGGATGACGGCAAAGAAGGCAACTTCTGGAGCGACTACAACGGAATTGACGCCGACGGCGACGGCATAGGCGACACACCATACATAATTGACCCCCAGAACCAAGACCGCTATCCGCTAATTCAAATTGCAGCTACTCAGCCAGCTACAACTCCAAAAATGCCAGTTGAAACAATAATCGCGGCTATTGCGTTGCCGATAATCATAGCTGCCGCAGTGGTTGCTTACAGAAGAAGAAATAAAAAAAACTCTGAGAACACAGAAAATGTCGTTGATACCTGAAATTCCAAACCCGTATGTTGCGGCGTTTGCTGTTGGACTATTATATGGCTTAGTGTTTTGCACCTCATCATGTCTCCCATACATTGCAAGCTACATCGCGGGTATCGGGGCGGACTTCCGCAAAGGCGTAACTGTCACATTAATCTATAATATGGGTCGCGTGACTGCCTATGCCTTGATTGGAGGCTTAATAGGCATATTTAGTGGCGCTTTCAGGTTTGTGGTGAGTGAATCATCCATTTCCCCTTTTCAGCAGTACTCTTCATACGCTTTCGGCATAGTAACTATAATCATCGGCATAAGTATACTTTTAAAGAGTAGATCCAAGCCTCACAATTGCAATCCAGAGAGCAAGGAAAACTTGAGCTTAAAGACAGTTAGCGGAAGATTTGATGTGCGTGCTTTCTCACTGGGTTTCAGCAGAGGGTTAGTGGTGTGCCCACCATTGATGCTACTTCTCGTATACGCTATACCTTTCGCGACTCCGATTGACAGTTTTGTCTTGGCAGTTTTGTTTGGTTTGGGAACTGCTATTTCTCCAATGCTATTGTTAGGTGGAGTCACGGGTTGGCTTCTCAACAAAGCTCCCTTATTTAGGAAATGGATATCCATAGTAGGTGCTGGAATACTCATAGTGCTAGGAATTGTCACTATAGCAAACACAATAATCGTCGCTAATGCATGAAGGCGAATTACTATTAAACTGGTCATTTCACCCTTTAAACGAAATATAAAAAAGGCTTTTTTCACACTCTATAGAAATTAAAGTGTCCCAAACGGTGATTTTGATGAGACGGAAGGATTATCTCCAGAATCCAGTGAAACACATAAAAATAAACGGCGCACTGACTGTGGACCAGTTAATGCAGCAGTTTAAGGGTTCAGGCTCTTTCGGCGCTGGAAGGCTCGCCCGAGCATGCAGCATATACGAGAAAATGGTGCGAGACAAAGAGTGCACCGTGTTTCTAGCTCTTTCTGGCGCCGTGGTTCCAGCGGGAATGCGTACGCTCGTCGCTGATCTCATTCGTGCAAGACTCGTCGATGTTGTAGTCAGCACGGGAGCCAGCATGGTTCATGACGCCATAGAAGCCTTGAACGGGCACCACTATAAAGGAAGTTGGGTCGCGGATGACGATGAGCTTTACAAGTACCACATATTCCGCATTTATGACGTTTTCGTGCCAGAAGAAGACTACGTCCGACTGGACTACCGACTTGCTGAAATGTACCGTGAGATTGCTGCTAAGAAAAACGGAGCAAGCCTCTCTTCAAACGAGTTTGCGTGGGAACTGGGCAAGAGGCTCAAGGACCCGAACTCTATTCTGCGCGCTGCGTACGAGGAAAATGTGCCCATCTTCATTCCAGCGGTCCGCGACTCGGAATTCGGCTATATCCATTTGCTTCACGCTTCACAGGAAAACCAAAAAGACATTCTAGAGGTTGACGCCTTCAAGGATGTGCCGCTTATATGCGACATTTGTAGGAAATCGCCTAAAAACGGGATGGTAGTGATTGGCGGCGGCGTGCCTCGAAACACGGTTCAATCTGCCGCTATTGCAGCTAAGAAGGGCATGGACTACGCGGTGGTAATAACCATAGATCGACCTGAAACTGGAGGGTTGTCAGGTTCTACGCTTAGAGAAACAGTGAGCTGGGGAAAAGTGAAAGGTGAAGCCGACAAAGTCATGGTCATCGGCGACGCTTTAATAATCTTCCCGATAATTGTTGCTTCTGTCGTTGAGAGACTGGGCAGCAAATTCACGCGTACACCGTATCTTAAACGTGGAAAGCTTGGCGCTCGGAGGAGAAAATGAATGAAAAAGGGAGAGCAGGAAAAAAGGTTCTGCGGCAACTGTGGCAGCCATAACCCTTACGAGTATCCGACAAGGATGTTCTGTTCAACGCGCTACGCTCAAAACAAGGACCCAATAGTGGATACGCTATGGTGCTGTGATCAGTGGAACCCAGTCAGCCAAGAATGCCACTGCGTCCGAGAAGCCCTCAAGAAAAAGCACAGCACATGACGCAACGCTAAAGTTATTATGTAGAATCCGTGTCTTGTTGGCGTAGGCTGGAGCCCGGTGGTGTAGCGGTCAAGCATAGGGGCCTCTGGAGCCCTCGACGAGAGTTCGAATCTCTCCCGGGCTACATCAACCCCTAGTCAGGACGCTTTCAAACTCTCGATTTGTCAACAAGGATTTATTATATTGGGAATTTTCAAGTCAAGTTTCAGAGGTAACACCGTTTTTTCCACGTTGTTTTTTGCGCTCAATCATTGTTGACAGGGTTCCTTCCAGCAGGAACAGAATCGTGGAGGTCGCAGTAACGATGATAAGCAGTATGAAGTCATAGGGGAACTGTTCGCCATTGATTAACCTCATAGTGGCGATAACTGCTTCTACGCTTAAGATGCCGATGAAGAAGAAAGCGTAGAAAAGTGGTCTCGGGAACAGTCTGCTGCCCACCCAAAAGTGACCCTTCACCCTTTGCCTCTGCTTTACGGTGTATCCACCGAATGCGTCCTTTTCGATCAGTCCGAGTTCCTCCAGCTTCTGCAGGTTACGATAGGCGACGCTGGGGCTGCTGAGGTTGACTATGCGGGTGATTTCTCTGGGTCCAAGCGGTTTGTCCGCGTTCGCTAGCGCAACGTAAATTCTAAGTGTGTTACCGTCTAATTCTTGATCGCCGTTCACTGCGGGAGCCTCGTTCCGATGGAGACATCCATTCCGTTGTAGAATATCAGTGTTTGGTTTTCGCTTATGAGGTTGTTGTATAGGTGCGCTTGATCGAAGGTTTGAAGTGAAATCTGCTTGTAGTCTACACCGAATGGATGAACGTTTTCTTCTCCATAAGACTGTCCCTCAACCTGTGCATGAATCCATATGCTGGTGTCGGTCAGGGAGCTGTAGACGATATCATGAACGCCGATTACACCCGACAAGTAAATCAGCCTTGAGTCGTTTGCGCTCCAGATATTGTCCCAGCCTGGATAGTATGATATTTGCCTGGAGTCCGTCAGGATAGAGTTGTCTGCACGTATGACTCCGTTGGAGTCCACTGAAATGGATGGTCCGACGATGGTGTCGAAGTTGGTGATGTATGCGGGCTGGTTGGAGTGGTTTGTGATGTTGAGGACTATGAAGTATGAGATTACGTTGACGTCTAATTCGTAGGGTGTTCCGCCAACGTTTACAACTTCGTGGGGTATGCTGTAGTTGCGCCACAGCCCAGAAATGTTCGCGTCCAAGTATGGGCTTCCGAAATAGGCGTAAACCACATCTACGCCTAAATCTGCCTTTTTTGAAACTGGCATGTTCATGACTAAAAGTGGATAGGCCAACGCCAAACCCAGAACTAACGCGGCTAAACACCCTGCCACTATTATGATTGAACTGCGTTTCACTTGATTTCACCGATGTTCCGATAGTGGAGGTCACATTTAATTGTCACTACGGAACACAGCCGTTCCTGAAGGGAACAGTACACGGCACCGATGCCCTAACATTGTTAGGTCGAAATTTAAACGAGATAAGTCACGTGTGCCGGGTTCTCAGCGTTTAACACTCAGTCAGCGCGTGTCTTTTCTCCATTCTGGAACAAGTACACGTTGCCTATGAACGATAGGGCGTCATTATCGTAAACAAGCGCTGAACGTTCAGGTATGGCATATATTTTCTCTTCTTTCGACAGCCTTTTCAGTTCACCGTCTTTAGAAGGTTTGTAATGCGCTTTGACGCTGAAGTCCACTAGCCCAATGCCCCTGATCAGCCTAATCGTTGGTTTGCGCCTGTTTTTTGTAACTACGCACTTTTTGCCCAGCGCTAAGGCACCTGCACTTCTTCCAACGACAACTCCATCATACTTGCGCAGTATTCTGTCTACGTTCCTGTTTTTTAGTCGCTCAACCAAAACGCTTGCAAGCCCACCTGGCAGGTATATCAGGTCGGAACGCTCGACTTTCCCTGCAACTTCTTCGAGCGTATCTGAATATTCCACAAATTCAACGGTAATTGCGCCGAGACTTCGGAAATAGTCAAACAGCCTTTTCCTGCGCCTATACGCTTTGTCGAACGACGCTCTTGCCCAGGGAACGACCCCAACACGAGGCGCTTCGCTTGCGTCGCGGAAGGCAATTTCATTGATTTCTCTCGCATCTCTTTTGATTACGTTTTCTCCGCCCAGAAAATACAATCTTGTCATACGTACTATACCCATCCGTTACTTTAAAGCATGGTGTTCTCGAAACGATGGATCTAGCTGGCTGCAAGAACGTCGTAACTTGTATTGCGCGGAATGTGTTTCCAGTTTTTCTTCACGGAAACGTTTATTGTATGCTTTGCGAGTGAAAAGTGACAGGTGCCGATTTGGCTGAAACAGACGAGTACACCGAAATATTTGCGGCGCTAAAACATCCGGTGCGTCGCCAAATTTTGCTTTTTCTTGAAGAGAAGGGTGAAGCATCCTTCACGCAGGTTCAGAACGCCGTTGGCATAGAGGACACGGGGTTGATGAGTTACCATTTGAAGGAGCTTGCGCCTCTTGTTGAGCAGTCTGAAAGAGGAAAGTATCGCCTTTCCGAGGTGGGTCAGGCTGGAGTGGAGCTTTTTCAGAGGGTTGAGAGGGAGCGGCACAGGTCAACCGTCGCCGTTCGCAAGGAAATTGATAAGTATCTGAGCGAAACAATCGTGAAAAGCGTGCTTTTAGTGCTTCTATTGGCATTCACGTTTAGTGTTCCAGCAACCGTTGATATTCTCTTGGCGGTTCAGAGCTTTACGGGTGTTTCCCTGTTTCAGTTGACGGGCATGTTTCTGGTTAGCTTTTTTGGGATGGTCTTCGGAGTTGTCTTGTTCTCCTTGTATTATAGGCATTATCACTCTAAGGATGCCAAAGCAAGCATCAGGTACTCAACGATTTTTGCCGCAGCGATTACTCTGGTGTCTAGTCTAGTGTTTTATCAAATATACACCTTTGGTGAAGGCTCATTGACTGGTAGCGGGATTCCGTGGCAGTTTGGAGCTTTACGAGCCGTCGGTTTTATGGCGTGCGCCCCAGCCGTGGCATATGCAATTAGTAAGGTGAAAAAGTAGGCGCTAACACGTTTCACGGTTTTTCTTCCACAAGCGCCAAATATTGCATCAGCATTGGCGTTGAAGCCTCGTCCAGCGAGTAAATTGTCTTCAATCCTTCGTTTGCTTGCATAATGAACTCCGTCTTTCCTAACCGTTTCATATGCCACGTCAACGCCTGAGACGTTATCGAAACCTCACCTGCTAATTCGCCGTGCGACAACTGCTTCTTGTTCAGCAACGCTTCCAAAATCCGCTTAGCCGTCTCGTGTCGCAGTAGGGAAATCGTCAGCATTTCCTTCTTGGAGAATTTCTTAGATGGGAAGAAGCGTTTGTAACGTCCGTCACGAATAAACGATACAAGCCCCGCTTTGACGAGAACGCCCAAGTGATACTGCGCTAAACCAACTGGAAGGCTTAAGCTGGCGCATATTCCTCTGAACTGGATTCCGGGATTGTCCTTAACGAAGTTGTAGATTTGCGTGCGCGTGCCGTTTGTGAAAGGCGCTTGGTTATTAGCACCGACGTTAACGCTTAAGGAAGTGGGAAAAGCCAACAAACAGTATTGGTCAGTTGTGATTGCCCGCAGGCTGGGAAGTCCCGAGGAAACTTGAACCAAGCGAGAAGTTGGCGCAATGCTGAACGTGAAGCCCTTCTGTTGGTGCATCAACGCCGCGAAAGCGACTAAAATGATGGAGGCTAACACGAACGCGATTAATGCTCTCTTCAGCGCTGGCTGCATCATTTCTTCGCCTGTGAACAGCCTTTAGCGCTTCTAGTTTTTAACAGTATTCGTAAACAAACGTACTAGAAAAAACGTAACGCACACGCCATATTGCCCTAAGAGGCAACAACAACAAAATGGAACGCCTAAACGGTGAAATCCGAGACAGAGAAAAGACTATGCGAGGGTTAAAGCGGAGACGAACAACAATTCTTGAGGGTATGCAGATTTATCACAATTTTATCCGTGAACATGAAGGGCTAAACAGAAAAACGCCTGCTGAAGCTTGCGGAATAACCATAGAAGGACAAAACAAGTGGAAAACTTTGATTTAGAACGCAAGTAAGAAATAAGGGCACAATTCACAGTTATCCCAAATTTTGTATATTAATTACACCGAATTAAAGTCTGTGCAATTTATGTCTCAAAATATTTACCAAGCTGTAAATGCCTGTCTTAAACCTGTGAAAGAGGACATAGCCAAAATTGACAAACGCGTCAAAATGATACTTGCTCAGCTAGACCAAATTGAAACAAGAGTAAAAGCTCTCAGCAACCAATTAACTAATATTGAAGATGCTGTTAAACAGAAGTCAAAGGTTTAACAACATGGCTTCAACAAAGCTATCAAAAGTATGCATCAACAAGTCAACCTCATCAATAGACTTCGCAACAGAAGAACATCTTGTTGATTTTCTGGAAATACTTAGAGCTAAATCAAATTTACCAATTAAAAAATTATTGAACATGCTATATGCTAAAGAAGCTGATACAGTATCCTGCTCAAGAGAAGACACTAACTACTCCTTCTTTGCAAGTCAAAGTCGAAATGGAGTATCAATTATCGTTAAGAAGTTAGGAGAAGAAACGATAGAGTTTAGCATCCCAAATACTAAGCTAAAAAGAATAAAGACAATTTCTTAGGTTATAAGACCACTGCGTATTTACTCTGTAGAGTTATCAACCGAAAGGTAACAGAATCGTTCTGTCTCATTTAATTTGGAGACTACCGCCCAATTTTTTAACCTGTTTCTCCAAAGAATCTAGTGCATCTTGAACCTTTTTGGTTCCTTTTGCGACGCTTCCGTCTTTATCTTTTAGATTTATCATTGTACCACAATTATTACACTGAACAGTCTCTCCTCTCTTCACTTGCAATATGGTTACTTTGTTTTCTTTACCACATTTTAGGCAACGTAAAGTAATTTTCAAAGAATCCACATCAACCATGCCAATCACAAATACTTTAATTCACTTGATATGGCTCAAAAGCTTTGCGTTACTGCAAACCGTAAACTTTAATATATAAAGTTGTCATTTTGCCAAAAACTGCTATTCAGTATGTACTCTGCGAAGTAGCAGACGAAAATTTACATGAAGAAGAAACAGTCGCAGACTTGACAGAACCCTCTGTTGCTTTATATAAGGGGGTATATTTTTTTCCGAGCGGTTGAAGTCTCAGACAGCGATGACCAAGCTTAGGTTCTACACTATAGTTGAATCTATCAATAGAGGGGGTATAGACAATTTTTCACGCTAGAGAGCAGACGTTTTTTGTCATAAGTCATTTATGTGCATCCATCCATAGCCTATGCAAAACGGTGATGTTCGCGTTTGCCTGTTACGCCTTTCCATTATCCTGTGGCTTACGTCCTCTACAAACTTGGAGGAAAGCTTAGTCTTCCCGCGCTTGTAGTGGGTTCAATGGTGCCAGACCTTGAAATTCCATTCATAATCTTGTTGCTTGGAACAGAAGTCCCGCACAGGTTGGTGCTTCACAGCCTGCTAGGCGCTGTAACTATCGGAACAGCCCTTTCTATAGCGATTACAGTTTTAGTTTATCCAAGGTTAACAAGCGCAATCTTTCCAATCGACAAGCTTAAAGTAAAAGAGAAATGCCGATTCTCACTTGGACTCGCCGTTTCCTGCCTTCTAGGCGTTCTTTCCCACGTGGTGTTAGACATTACAAACCACGCCTACAACCCAATTTTCTGGCCTTTCCTTCCGCCAAATGAAACACCAAGCCCGATTGTTCCACTCTTAGGAGGATTAGGAAACGCGTCTCTGCTGATACACGCGCTTATGATTATCCTTTTCATCGGCTTGTTTGCCAACAAACGCAAGAATTTCTGGGAGCAACTGCTAGTCGGATAACTGGGCTATGTACTCAACGGATTCAGATAACGCTTATTAACTTTGGATGAAGAGTAGCCATGATGAAACATGCCTCTCGAAGGATTCGTAGAATATAAACGGAGAGAATTCTGCAACGACGTGAAATGCCCCGTGCAAATGGAACTAAACCGCCAAACCGAAAAATCAGACGAGTACGAACGCATCAGGAAAACATGCAGCACCGCCTGCAGGTACACCACATGGCAATTTCACCACTGGCTCATAGAGAAAGGTTATTTAATTCTTAGACCAAAAAGTTCCGAGGAGAAATAAACATGGAATGGGGAATGAAAAATAGGCTTTCACGCCTAATCCAAGCAGACGGCAAAGCACTCTTCCTGCCGATAGACCACGGATACTTCCAAGGACCAACGCACAAACTGGAGAAACCAGGCGAAACCATAAAGCCAATAGTCCAATACGCAGACGCCATAATGCTAACACGCGGTGTACTCAGGAACTGCGTAAACCCAGCAATACCTAAACCCGTCATACTACGAGTTTCAGGCGGAACCAGCGTCGTGGGCGAAGACTTAGCAAACGAAGCCATAACAACATCCATCCAAGAAATCATCCGCCTCAACGCCAGCGCCGTATCCATGTCCGTCTTCATAGGCAGCAAATACGAACACCAAAGCCTGACGAACTTGGCGAACCTCGTGGATGTATGCGAAGACTATGGGATACCCGTGATGGCTGTCACAGCAGTCGGCAGAGAACTTGAAAAACGTACAGCTCGCTACTTGGCTTTGTGCTGCCGAATAGCCGCTGAACTAGGCGCCAGAGTAGTAAAAACCTATTACTGCGAAGAAAACTTCGAAAAGGTCGTTGAAGGCTGCCCAGTGCCCGTGGTAATCGCTGGCGGACCGAAAACCGAAACCCAACGTGAAGTTTTCGACTTCGTCTACGATGGCATGCAAAAAGGCGCCATAGGCGTAAACCTCGGAAGAAACATTTGGCAGACAGAACACCCCGTAGCCGCAATACGCGCCATCAGAGCCATAATCCACGACAACTACACGCCCGAAGAAGCTCAAAGCCTGTTTGAACAGGTAAAAGCAGGAAAAGCCTAAATGCGCTCAGCTTTTTTCTGGTGAACAAGAATGCTCGCAGCTGTATATTACAACAACAAAGATGTAAGAATACAAGAAATGCCTACACCCGAAATCACGGATGACGAAATACTCCTGAAAGTCATGGCAAGCGGCATATGCGGCAGCGACGTCACAGAATGGTACCGCGTTCCCAAAGCGCCGAGAGTTCTCGGTCACGAAGCGACAGGCGTAATTGAGAAGACAGGCGATAAAGTTACACGGTACAAAGTGGGCGACAGAGTCTTCGTGTCGCATCATGTGCCGTGCAACAAGTGCCGGTACTGCCTAAGGGGTCATCACACGGCATGTGAGACTTTGCATACGACAAATTATTATCCCGGTGGTTTCGCCCAGTACGTGCGCGTGCCCAAAATCAACGTTGAACACGGCGTTTACAAGCTTCCCGACGACATGTCTTTCGGAGAAGGCACTTTTATCGAACCTTTAGCTTGCGTGGTTCGCGGGCAAAGGCTTGCAGCGCTCCAGAAAGAGGACACGTTGCTTATCATCGGTGGTGGATTGGCTGGGAACTTGCACGCGCAACTCGCAAAAGCGCAAGGCGTCCGAAAAATTATCGTGTCTGGTATGAACCAGTATAGGCTAAAATTGACTAAAAAATTCGGAGCCCACCACATCATAGACGCGAGACTGAATGTTCCGCAGGAACTTAAGAAAATAAACGATGGGCGACTGGCAGACCAAGTGTTCATCTGTAAAGGTGGTGTGTCTGCAGCTTTGACAGCGATGGAGTGTGTGGACAGGGGAGGAACAATTCTGTTCTTCGCCGTGTCTGAACCAACGGTGAAAATTCCCTTGCCCATGACTGAGTTCTGGAGAAACGAGATTACGCTGAAGACCAGTTATGGTGCTGCGCCGCGGGATTTGGAGGAGTCTTTGGCGGTTCTGGCTCAGAAAAAACTGAATGTTGCGGACATGATTACGCATCGGTTTGGCATTCGGCAGGCTGCGGAAGGTTTCAGGTTGATGGCGGAGTCAGGAGAATCCCTGAAGATAATAATTGAACCCAATAGAGATTAGCGTGCTAGACCTGTGCTGACTGTTGTGTGATTTTTTGTCTATACCCCCTCTATATATAGGTTCAACTTTGGCTTGGCGGTTATTGGTTGCGGAAAAAGCCATTACGGATAGACCCCCTCTGCTGGTTTCTGCAATGATTGGCTCTTAGGCTCCAAATACGCTTTTGTCAAGAAAGCTTGACTAAAATCTGGGCGTTTCGGGGTTGTTTTGTCAAGAAACCTTGACAAAAACCCTTTAATCATAGGAAAAGTCTGATATAATGGAGATAAGCATGCGTAAAAGTGTCGTTGCAATGCTTGTTCTCGTCTTCCTGACAGCGTCATGCATAATCATTGCTAAGCCCGGGTTTTCCTCTGCTGATGTAGCCGAAGACACTTGGGCAGTGAAAGCGCCGATGCACCAAGCAAGAGCTGGCTTGGGCGTTGCGGTGGTGAACGGTAAAATTTACGCTATCGGAGGCTCCACCGCAAGTGGACCCTATCGGCCTGACGGCTTCGCCGGCGGGTTTGTAGGGACAAACGAGGAGTACGACCCAGCAACGGACACGTGGACCACTAAAGCGTCTATGCCGACTCCGAGAGATTATTTTGCCATAGCTGCTTACCAGAACAAGATTTACTGCATAGGCGGAGCCGTCGGTTATACCGTTGATGAAAGAACGGGGTTCCATGGATACATTACTTCCAAAGTAAACGAGGTGTATAATACACTTACGGATACGTGGGAAACCAGAGCACCCATGCCAAACGACGCAATGGACATCCAAGCCCATGTAGTAAACGGGAAAATTTACGTTATGGACTGGTCTTTGACGTACGTTTATGATCCAGAGAATGATTCGTGGACTAGCAAAACCCGTATGCCTCCGCCATGGCCCAACTATGACTCTTCACCCGGGTCGGCTGTTGTAGACAACAAGATAATTGTTACCTTCGAATTTTCAAATTTCACTTTTCCAATTGGATATGTTTCTACAGAGCAGAAAATCTGGATTTATGACACGGAGGCTGACAGCTGGAGCGAAGGCACCTCTGGACCGATGGGTGTCGTTCAAGGTGCGGCTGGAGCAACAACTGGTGTGAAAGCTCCTCAAAAGGTTTATGTTTTAGGGCTGATAGTTGACGCGCTTTATCCGACAGTGGTCAATCAAGTTTACGATCCCAAGACGGACACTTGGGCGACCGCCACCACCATGCCGACAACCCGTTCAGATTTCGGTGTTGCAGTCGTAAACGCCATCTTGTATATAATTGGAGGTTATCTCCGTGGGTCTCCGAATGTAACTCCAACCGCGGTGAATGAGCAGTACATACCCATTGGCTATAGTACTCCGCCAGAAATCAAGATTGTTTCGCCAATAAACCAGACATACAACGGATCCAGTGTTCCCTTGGTTTTCACCTTGAACAAGCCGGTTAACTGGACAGGCTACAGCCTTGACGGACAAGAAAACGTGACCGTCACCGGCAACACCACTTTGTCAGAATTATCCAACGGCTTGCACAACATTACGGTCTACGCGAAAGACTCGTTTGAAAACACTGGAGCCTCAGAAACAATCACTTTCAGCGTAGATGTGCCTTTCCCTGTTGTGCCTGTGGCGGCTGCTTCTGGAGCGGCTGTGGCTGTTATTGGCGTGGGTTTGCTGGTGTACTTCAAAAAGCGCAGTCATCGAGCAGAGAAGCGGCTTGTCAAGAAACCTTGACAAAAAAACTGGGCGTTTCAGGCTTGTTTAGTCAAGAAACCTTGACAAAAACCCTTTAATCACTGAAACAGTCCCATATTATGGGATAGACATGAAAAAAACTGCTGTTGTCACCATAATCCTGATAGGCCTGATAGCTTTGTGCGTTGTTTGTATTCAACCCATTAAAGCCGAATATCAAGGCAGCATCACCATAAATGCTGACGGAAGCATAAGCCCCTCAACAGCGCCCATACAGCAAACGAGCAATATTTACTCTTTAACCAGCGACATAGTTGGAAGCATAACGGTGCACACAAGTAATATTATACTTGATGGAAACGGACACACCATATCAGGCGTTTCACTGCAAGGGACGTTAAATGTGGCTGTCAAAAACTTCGTAGTGACCTCGCAAGGTGGAAGGATTGGCATTTCATTAAATGATGCATCAAATAATCTAATAGCCAATAATACGGTATCAGGATTTTGGAGCATTCAGGCTTTGAATGCTATAACATTCGCAGGAATCTATGTTATGGGCGGAAACTCGAACACAATCGAACAAAACAATCTTCTGTATAACCTGGATGGCATGGAATTTATCAACACATCTCACAATTTAATCGTGCAAAACAACATAACGGGTAGTCAGGTTTGGAGTCCTTATATCACGGGAATCTGCTTTTGTGGCGCCTCAGACAACACTATCTACCGCAACAACTTTGTTGATAACTTTTATCAGGTTTATTCTGATTCAATTAATGCTTGGGATGATGGTTACCTCGGTAACTATTGGAGCGACTACCAGACGAAATACCCATACGCTGCCGAGATAGACAATTCAGGTATAGGCAACACCCCATACGCTATAGACGCACAAAATATAGACCGATACCCACTCACGCAACCCTTCAACAGCGAGTTCTACGCACCCAAGATTCCACCAAAAATATCCCTTCTATCGCCAGTAAATCAGGAATTCAATGAGTCGAGTGTTCCTTTGTTTTTCACCGTGGACAAGCAGACTGCCTGGATAGGCTACAGCCTAGACGGTCAAGATAACGTCACAATTTCTGGCAATACCACAATCACCGACTTGCCAAACGGTCTACACAATGTAACAGTCTACGCAAGGGATGAGTTTGATAACATGGACGCCTCTGAAACAATCAGTTTCAGCGTAGCCGAGGAACCAGAGCCTTTCCCAACTGCACTTGTCGCCGTTGCTTTCATTGCTTCAGCAGCCGCTGTGAGTGCTGCCTTGCTGGTCTACTTCAAAAAACGCCGCGCTACAAACCTAAAACGGAAAAACGAAATCTGAACCATCTTAAATCGTCAGCGAAACTGTCGCCTACAGCAGCCTAAAAGTTTCTAAAATTGCTGGAACAACGGTGTTGATGCCAGCTTTATGGTTGAGGAAGCCAGCCATATTCATGATTTTCTGTTTTTCTCCGTGGCACACAAAAATTCTCTCAGGCTGGGGCTTAAGATGAGTCAAATAGTTGATTAGTTGCCGTCTGTCAGAGTGCCCTGAAAAGCCTTCTATGGACTCAGTTTGCATTCTGACTTGTACAACTGCCATTTTGCCCTCGTTATCCATCATCGTAACTTCGTTTACTCCTTTCTGCACTCTCTTGCCCAAGGTTCCTTCAATCTGGTA
>JGI2173J19968_10000494_pt1 | contig 14706 bp, 18 predicted proteins | sample DeeMarSWOR136_30_FD_19968 | JGI IMG/M metagenome (IMG submission 19968) | reverse complement strand
ACCTGAACTAAGCAAATCGCTAACTTCCTATAGACGGAAAATCAGCTCAAGAATAGACATCTTCGACAGGATAAATCAGGAGCTGAGAAACATTCGCAACGCAGTTGCGAATCGACCGAATAAGCTTGAAGAATACATTAACCCAGCCAGTAACAGAGTAAAGAAAGGTGCTATTGAGGAGAATAAGAGAAATAAGGAGATCGTTTAATATTGTTGGAAAGTTTAGTCACTGAAATCCGCAGTTTCTATTCCTTACGCGATTTACGTGAAAGCATCGAAGAAGAAATACATCAATATGAGGCTGTTGCCGACGAGTACAGTCAATGGTTAGGATCCTTCCTCAGGGACATGGAAGAGACACATGGAAACGAAGAATGGTTTAAAAGGCTGTCAACATTTCGAAAATCTCTGAAGGGAAAAGCTAAAAGAGAGACTAAAAAGGAAGGCAAAAGGAAGAAGGCAAAGAAGGCAGAGACATCTACAGAGTGGATCTCCTACAAAGGCGTTATGCTAAGTGCGAGTGAGCAAGGAGAAGCGGAAATACTTTTTGATGCAATCGAGGAAATAAATAGAAAGATAGAACAACTTGCCAAGGTTAAGAGCGCAATAGAAAATCTGGAAAAGTCAACTCTTGGGAAAGAAATAGTTTACATCGCTTATGTTCACAATGGAGTGCCAGAAAAGATAGTTCTACGTAGTAAAAGAGACAAAGAATTCGAAGAAAAATTCAAGTTTACTACCGACCTTTCCATGTTAAAGAAGGTCTATTCATAACAAATGTTAATACATTGAACTAAACTCAATGAAGCATCAACAAACTTTACAACACAGTTTATTCGAAAATACGTTTTGACAGCTCGGCTATTGTCTCCTATTCCTGTGATCCAATTCCAGCCTCTGAATCGTGATTGCTTGAAGTACCATTTTTGGAAATGTGAATGTGTGTAGCATGTTGTTACACACAAAATGACTTTGCTTTTGTGTTTTAGGTTTTGTTTGGAGGGTTGTGGAAAGAAGAGTTTGTAGTTTTGTTATGGGAGTGTGTCAGCGATCGAGTCTTCGGTGAGTTGGGTAGATGTTTCAGTTTTAGTGGAGATTACGAGTTTGTTAGGGGTGAGGCTGGGTGGAGATGTGGGGGCTGAGCCTGTTAGGTTTGATGTTAGCGCGAAGTTGGAGGAGAAGGAGCGTCGGAGTGGTAGGGTTGTTATTTTGTTTGGTTTGGCGGTGCGGACTAAGCCTAGTGTTGTGAAATACGAGGTTGAAGGCACCGCAACCTTGACTGGTCGGGATGCGCTTATTGGTAAGGTGTTGGAGGTTGACCCTGAGAGTAAGGTTCCTTTTGTTTTTCATCGTGTGTATCAGCATGTTTTCACGGCGATTTACATGCTTGCGTCGCTTATGGGCACGATTTATCCTCCGCCTGACTTGCTTTCTCCTGGTGGGCAAGGTGTTCCGGTTAAGAGTTTGAAAACGGGAGTGCAAACTGTGGTGGCTGAGGGAGCGAAGGCAGCTGGGGTAACTGAAGCGGCTGAGTCAGCTGAACCGACTGAGCAAACGGAATCTGTAGTTAGGCGTGAAGAGGAGACGGAAGCACCGGAATTAGTGAGGCCTGCTGAGCCAGCAGAATATGCGTTTGAGCGTGAAGAAACAACTGCTTAGCAAAGGGAAGTGTCAGCCACCTAAATTGATCTTATAAGGTTGGGTTTAGCGTATTTTCAATTCGAGGCTGATCATATCGCCTTTTTTGAAGCCCATTTTGTCAAAGAATCTTAGTAGGTTCCAGTCGTTCCATCTTACCAGCGTGTAGACGACGTTTACTCCTTCTATTCTGCTTTCTTTGGCTTCTGGTTTCTCTTCTTTTCCTGTGCGTCTGAAGTTTTCGATGAGGCTTTTGAACAGGGTTTTTCCGATGCCCTGGTTTTGGTGGTCGGGGTCTACGCCTATGGTGTCTACCCATCCTGCTGTGTCGGGGACTCCGAATTCCCATCCGCTTACGTAGCCGAGTATGAAGCCTACGACTTTTTTGTTTATTTCTGCGACTAGGGCGGGTCTTGGGTAGATGTCTGCGTATGCTATTTTTCTTTTCCAGTAGTCTCGTCTTGGTTTTCCTAGGATTTTTCTGTCGATTTCGACGACGGCGTCTAGGTCGTTTTCGTTTAGACTTCTTATTGTTAGCTTGGTTGTCATGTTTTTTGACCTCTAGTTATGCGGTGTTTTGTTGTTGGTTATAGCTTTTGTGTGGGGTGGGGTTTGTGCGTGTGCAATGGTTTCTAGCCCCTGTATTTGGATTCAAATAGGTTTCTGGTAGGGTTGTTGTTTTTGGGAAGGATTAATAAGAGAGGTGTAAAGGTTTCGTTGATTGGGGCGGGGGTAGCAGAGCCAGGTCAACCTATGGGTGTTGGGGGCTATATGCGCGGGACTCAAGATCCCGTCCCGTAGGGGTACGTGGGTTCGAATCCCACCCCCCGCACTGTTCTTCGCCTACACCTGGGTTTGAACCTGAAAGCTGCTCGATGGCCTGTTTCAGCTTGTTTTCGCAGAATTGAGAGATGTTCAAGCCTATTTCTTTGGCTTTCCGCAGCACATCTTCATCTATTGTGAGCGTTGTTCGTGCCTTCTTACCCATAAATCTACACCTGCGTGACTACTATGCATACCTATGCATATATGTGTTTGTGGTGATCTACCAAGCTTCGTCTACTGATACGATCTCCCAGCTGTCTTTGTCTATCTTAACAGAAACGTTGTGAAAAGGGTTAGTTGTTAGATCGTTGTAGATAACCAACCAGCAATAATGATCTTTGCCATCAATAGGTTTGTCTGCACCTCCAACGTATTGGATCAATTCCCAGCTGTCATCTACAGTGTATACAGCTCCATCCTTTTTTATGAATACTTTTTTCACGGTGCTTTGTGCATTTGGATTGTTACGAAGATATCTCTGAACGGCTGGGCTTTGCTTACTAACTCTGATTGCCTTCACTTCAACAAGATTTCTTGACAAGTGATAGTAGAAAACGTAGCTCAGAGCTATACCAACAACAGCAAAAACCGTGACGATTACCGCAAAGAACCTTTTTCTACGCACCCGCATGTTATCTCACCGACATATCTGGATCTGTTCTCCTCAAATTATTGATCTGAATACAGTCTCGGTTTTAGAACTCTGATCGCTGCCACCGCCAGCCAGAAACTGCCTAAACTTATCCAGATCAGCTTTGTCAAGTCCCAGTAGACTGTTGAAAGGAATGGTTCTGGATCTACTAAAGGTCTCAAAGCCTCTGGACGTGATAGGAGAAGTGGGGTAACATAGAGTTCTTGGTATGCCACAAGAGCGAGAGGGAAAGCGGCACCTGCTATAATCACCGTTGTTAAAGCAGCGATTCTAAGTTTCGTTTTTTTCTTCATGAAGAGAATTATAGGCCACACTAATCCGATTATCACACCCAGGACAATCATCAGCATCCCACATCCAGAATATATATAGGGATTGAAAGCCGCCTGATACCCTATCTCTGGAGGATATATATTGGGGGGAATTCTCTCTAGGTTGGCTTTCTCCCATTCTTCATAGTCTTGAATACTCCAGTACACAACCCCACAATAGATTAGAACAGTAGCCAGCAGAAGAATCAACAAGTGTCTTTTCTTAAACATCTGCTTCAATAGAAAAATGCAACAATAGGAATAACTAATTTTCTGGCTCGTCAGTATTTTCTTAATACTATATCTTGAGAAGCAAAATATATTTTTCGCAGGCTAAATATTATGTCAGTCAGATTTCCTTCTTCTTCGAGCTGTTGAACTGGGTCAACTCCGCTATTTTCAAGCTTCATTAAGAGGTGGATATTGTCTATTGCTTGGCGTATTTCCTCTATGTTGCTTAATTCATATTGAGTAAGATTTTGTTCTATAATTGTCCCACTGGGAGAGGTGCCTCTCCAGTAGATGGTGTCTAAGGCGTCCCGTAATCTCCCTGTTGAAGAATGCATCAAACCGTAGAAGCTTTCTAGTGAGTAGCCAATTACATCTGGGCATATTTCGAGGTAGTCGTCAGCCCGAGTGACGTAGCTTCTGGCATCTAACGCATCAAAATTGGTTTCGGCAGATTCCAGTCTGTTCCTAGCACGCATCATTTGGGACATCCATCTCCTCAGTACTTCAACTATTGTGTTGTTTAGAGTTTTTTGAGTTTTAGGAATGTCAACGAAGTGATTATACAGATTGAGACTGACAGAAATTATGAGAACAAGAACCAATACTCCTACAATACACTTTCTTTTCTGTTGAAATCTTGATGACAATATGTGCACCTAACCATTTTTAATATCGAAAGTTGCATTAAAGATTTAAGGAAAAATGTTCTATATCTAGATTGATGAGGGAGAATTGGCCAGTAGAATAAGAAGGATTTTGACAAAGAGAATCTGGAAAATTGTGATACTTCTTTTGCTGGGAGTTTATGTAGTTATCAGTGTAGTTGCAGCTATCCCGGAATTCACTCCTCGCTTTCTAACATTTGAAGTTCGGACAGACAAAGGCACATATAGGCTCAACGAAACGATAAGTGTCCATCTGACTTTGTTCAACCCTACTTTGGCACCAGCGAAATTGCGGTTCGGTTCATCTCATAAGCACGATTTCATAATACTTGATGAAAACGACAACGAACTCTATAGATGGTCAGATCCCTTCCTCTTCACTTGTATGGAAGAAGATCTTTACATAGGCCCTCTAAGGTGGCACACAAGAACATTAACGCTTCATAGTTTTCGCTATCAACTCCAACCAGGGAATTATACTATACGAGGAGTAATAGTTGGCTATCTTGGCTGGGATAGGAACGACAGATTCAAAGACACCACAATAAGAATCGTAGAAACCTAAACCTGCATACATGGATTCCAGCCAATATATGGCGCAGCATTCTTGAATGAACATTTAACACTTTGTAGGGAGTGTTAAATCCAACATTCTTTCAAGCCGAGAAAAGCCCAAAATGAGCCTATTTCGTAATATACTATCTAATGAACGAAAATATGTGTGCTCCAAGCTCAACAGTTCGCCATGTCCTTACTATTATCTGTTTGTTGTGAATCCAGGTTTTCTTCTTCTGCAAACAGGTCGATTCCAGAAATTGAATGATGGCACTATACTATACTACTATACTATACTGAAGAAAATAGAATAGAATAGATAGATAGACGGAGTGGAAATGAAGGTTTTAAAAATCTTTCCCCTCAACTCTCATCTTACCCAGAAATCTACCTGTGCCAAAAACAAGACCTTTTCCTTCTGGCATGGCGATAAAAAGCTGCTCTCCCGAATTTGAACCGGAGATCCCAAATGTCCACCGCAGAAATGATTCGCATAGCAGCCAAGATTCTGGCTGGATTCACTTTTCCTAGAGAATCAATAACTCATTTTTGAGGTTCAGCAGTCCCATATGTTTTGTTTTAGTAGTTTATTGATACTGTCTCGTAATCCTTTTTCATTTTTTCTAAGGTTATCCGAAAGTAAAGTGTGAAGAAATTCGGGATGTGTCATTAGGATTTTGATTGGTTTATCTTCATAAATAGCGTCAACTGGTATTCTCGGCTTTTCTTTTGTGGTTGCTGAAAGAATGCTGACATCACGGACTCTTTTGGCTTCATAATTGTAGAATTGTATTGCAGTGTAGATTTTTGCAAGTGCGATTTTCGTCTCGAAGGATAGCAATCTTATAGAACCACTTGATATTCCATAGTTCCACATGTCTGTAGGCATCAGTCGCCCTTTTCCATCAAGTCGACTGGAACATGTTTCAAGTTCCTTCTTTATGCTCTTGAGAAACTTCTGTTTCTCTTTGCTTTCTTCCCTTCGCTTCCATAACCTCTCAACTGCAAATGCCAAGAGAACTCCGAAGAAAGGTGGAAACAAAGGTAACAACCACTCTATCAACGATTCTGTCAGTTGAGCCCAGTCTATCAATTAAACCCCATAGAAAATAGAATTTTAGGTTTAAAAGATGTTGTGTGTGCTTAATAATTTAAGGATAAGAAATTTCTTAGAATTAATAAAATTGAAGATGTTTACTTCCTCTTGCTTGATATTTATTCCGTTTCAAACTTTGGCTTCCAATAGCCTTCCCAAAAACTCCAAACTAACAAGCCCAAAAAGAAGCAAGATACACAGAAACCGATATATGAGTTTTGAATGCCAATATGTCCATCGGTAAATAGAAGGAAGAACATCGCCCCAAAAATAACAGTAAATAAAATATCCATTATTGTAGTGTAGATACCCCATAGTTCTTCATCATGTACAAGAAGCCAGGGCATGTACATCCAATTGCCAGCGCTAGAAGCCTTCATGTCCCTTACTTCTCTCAGCCATTGGGTTTTGCTCACTCACATATACACTCATCGCATAGAAAGCAAAGAAGAAACCGAAGAAAAGAAAGCTGAATAATAGGTAGAAAAATGCAGTTGCTGCCACAACTGTGTCTCCCCAAAACATGTATCCAGCAGCTTCTATAATTACAAAAAATAGCAAATTTGCTACAAGCCAATATCTTGGGCGCATAGATTATCAGAATTGATTATTCTGACGGTGTATATAGAAGTTATCCTCAGCCTATTCGCTTCCCAGCTGATTTCTTCAAGCTCAAAAATGTGTGTGTGCCTTAAATCTTTAATGCAACCAGAAATGAGAATATTAATAAAAGGTGAGTCTATGGTCACGAAAATGCAACAGAGTTTCCTAAGAAACGTTGCTAAAGAAAGCGTCAAAAACGCTGAGCAATTTGTAAACGATGCAGAGATTTTGTTAAAAAGGAAAAGCTGTGGACATGCTTTTGCTCTTGCTGTTCTTGGAGAAGAAGAATTAGCTAAAGCAATTATGTATAGTCTCGCAGTTGATGGAATAATCGGAGTCAGCGGAAAATGGAGAAGAGACTTACGCAACCATAAATGGAAACACACAATTGCCTTTTCAGTTGCGATGATGTATGAATTGATATTGATGTTAGAAGAAGCCTGGAATTTTGCGGAGAAGAAATCAAAAGGCAACAGCGAAAGGTTCAAAAAGATATTCGAGAAGAAAGCTCAAGAGATAATACATGAAGAAGAGAGGCTGGCAACTCGAAGAAGAGGGGAACTATTCGAGCACATAGAACCTTTTGAAGAGCTGCAAAGAAAAAGGGAGAACGCTATGTATGTTGACGCTAACTTGAAGGAACTGAAAATCAATTCTCCAAGAAAATTCAAGAGAGCAAAGGCGAAAAGTTACATTTCCCATGTTAAAGAAAGACTTGAAATCGTGAAGCATGAAATAGGCAAAAGAAGTAGTGCTGCCGATAGAGAGTTTGCACGTTCAGTCATAAAAATGGTGTTAAACAGAGCTGAAGAAGAACAAAAGGGGGAATTGCTGAAATGGTATGGCATATCGGAGAAAGAATTGGAAGTTTAGGGTGCACCATATGGCTGCTGCTGTTACCGTAGATTATTCATTTCAAGTTGCATTCATAACTTAACTTTTTTTAAGTGAATTTCGCAAATAACAGCACGCATGCATGAAGTTTTGAAATCAGCTAAGTTTGGTATGTAGAAACCCATGCAAGAGTTCTCTCAAAACTTAAATGATTCACAGTGCCAGGTAGAACAGGGATATCAGCTATTTGCCAGACATTTCACCTGAAGCGATCTTCTGCACTTTGGTGGTTTTCATTATTTGCATCGCCATATTGGTTATTATGCTGTCTCTTAGAAAGAAAGAACTCTGTCCAGTGTGTGGAGCAACATGGATTGAGAAAACTCCCAAGCAATATACCATCTTCGGTATTCCAGTAACTTTTAGGAGTATGCGATACAAGTATCGATGTAGAAAGTGTCAACATGAATGGGAAGGTTAAGGCACACGCAAAAAAAGGGAAGATGCTGGAGATATCTCCACTCCAAGTTGAATAATCCAGATCTGCTAAGTTTTTAATGCAACCTCAAATGAAAAGATTATAAAGAGTGAGGCAAATGAGATCGGAGAATTTTCCACCCACTGAAGCTGGAGATAGTTGGACTGAGGTTGTTTTTAAATGCCCAAGAAATAACTGGGTTCAGGTTCTCAGAGGCTTCTTTTCTCATATTGAACTTTGCAAAGAATGCTTGATCCCCCATTATACTATAAGATCTTTCGAACCGGCAAGTGATCTATTGATCATAGAGTTTAAAATCTTGAGAAGACAACAAGATGAGAAACTTGTTAAATCTAAAGTGATGGAGTTCTTGAAAGGCTACGATTATGAAGTTGATCCGGAAAAGGGAGATCGTCTTTTTCCTTTTCATTTTTGGATCAAAAAGGGAACAACATCACCACGGTGGACAAGAGAAAGATGTCTGATTCTGAGCAAGATAAGCAAATTCGTTCTGGAAATCATAAACTCAGATACCGTAAAGGAAGATAAGGAAGAGTGGACACATCTCTTCTCCAACATGATGGCGATGTTTGAAGTTCTCAAGATATATTATTCCCCAGAGATCATCCTCAGTCAAGAAAAAAATCCTTACAAAGTGCTCAAATACTGACAAAAGACAACCGATGAGTAGAGAAATAAGAAAAAAGAGAGGATGGTTAGCTGAGTGCTTTCTGCCTCAGCTCTGCGATGTATTCCGCATATCTCGGATAGAACTGTATGGCTTTACGTTTCAGCTTCATGTAGTGTCGTGCTCCTATGGATTTTGCTGTTCTTCCCTGGATGAAGTCAGCCACGCTTTCCGGAATGTTAGGTTTCTCGCTGGTCATGTTGTCATTCACAAATTTCCTTAGATACTTCCAACTGACGATGCCTGACTTCTCGAGGCCACCCTTCCGGTATATCAGTGGTTCATTCACTTTCCTAAGCAGCTCCAGCGTGTAAGTGCTGATGAAACCGTAATAGGCCATCTTCGTGCCTCTGAAATAACCGAGTGCCACAACGCAGAATCCTTTGTGCTCCTCTATCTTCACCGTTCCCTCTGCAAACGAGTTGAAAAGCTGCACTCCTTCAGTCAGTCTCAACCCGGAATCCAGCAGCAGATTGTAGAGGATGAACTTTCGTGGATCACGTAGCCTTTTAACCTTCCGAACTGAATCAGCCATTTCTTCTTCTCCCGGAATCTTCAGATCCACACCGATGGTCACTTTTGGAAGGTTGCTTCGTAGCAGATCCAGCCAGTCTTTACCGGCTAATCCCTGGGTTTCGTAGAAGTTGAAAAGATTGCGAAGGCCATTTACCAGGTGTCTCTTCTGCGAATCACCTAACCCAGTGAACAGCCCTATTAGATCCATCGGTTTAGATACCGGCTTTGCGAACCTGTCAAGATGCCTCTGAATCTTTCTGATGTGTTCTCGACTGAGATCTTTGCTCTTCAGCCAGGTTATGAAATCTTCTTTGGCAGCGTGATAGTCTATTGTGGGATTTGAACCCAGGATGCCCGGTGAATGAAAACTGGACTCAAGATCCCGTCCCGTAGGGGTACGTGGGTTCGAATCCCACCCCCCGCACTGGATTTGTACAAATTGTGTTTGTAGTCTCGGTTTGTGCGTGTGTGTGTTATTTGTGCAATGGTTCTAGTTTGGAACATGTTTTGCTGAAAGGAGGGAGTTTGCGGGGAGAAGATATTTGGGGATATTGCGCCAGCGTGTCAGGTTCAAATCTCTTTCTGCTCGTGTGCGCGCGCAGCAGCAAGGTCTTTATGGGCCTCGTGTGAATTATGGTGTAGTTGGACATTGAGTTTGAAGATTTCGATGGCCTCTGAAGTTCGATTGGTGGCAGATAGTGTGTGTCCAACGTCTCTGAGTACCCATTCTTCGAAGATATAGCGAGGGATATTCCGGGATTGTTTTTTCATTTCGTTGAACTGGTTGATTCCTTCTTTGATGCCTTTTTCGTCGATGATTCTCATTAGCGCTTCTGCTCCAATCTGCGGGCCGATCTGGTCAAAAAGGTGAGCCGCAAACGGTTTTGTGGCAAAAAGTGATGGTATTGGATATGCTGCTTCTCCTTTCTTCAATTCCTTGTCCAGATCGAAAACTACTTCTTCTTCAAAGTTGTGAAAGAAATAGAGGTGGATTCTTTTGTTCTTCAGGTCGCAGATATTTGAGTAGAGGGTCTGGGAAGAATATTCAAAGTGTGTAGCAGAAAGGACTGAACGAATTACATCCACGCTTGCAGCTTTGGCATTTCTGAGGATGCGATCAGCGATTTTGTAGCGTTGGCAGGGATATCTTCGGGATTCTCATAGTTGGATTGGATGAAGTTGGTGGAGATCTGATAACAACCTTCTTTGAAGAGGAATTGCAGCTGCCCCTTTCCCCATTCAATGATTACGGAATTGCCTTTAGCATCGGCCACAGGCATCCTTAGAATGTTTAGATCAGGGACGTTATGCTGTTGGAAGAACTCCACAACCTCATTCACCGTGGAGTAGTATGAGAGGATTTGTTCGACAAGTTCTCCTTGGAAACTAGGTTTGCCTGGGTCGCCTTTCCAACCTGTGGGATTAACTGCATTCATATCCATGAATAATCCCTGGTCGTTCATGCCTCCCTGAAAGCTATCATGTATAGGCGCATGGTCAAACCCAACATAGACTCGACCGTATGCCTCCTTCGAAGCGGGAATGAACCAGATTTTGGTTCTTGGTTCGGTGTAGTCTTCATTGTTTCCAGCTAGTACGACGCCGTTTTTGGCCATGGTAACTATTGTGCACATTTACCTGAACTCTCCTTTCGACATTAAGGCTAGAAACCTTTTCATAAAGATATCCCTGTAGCGTGCTGAGAGAAAGAGAGGTATGTGAATTCTAGATTATAGATTAAAAGCGCGATTCAGACCAATCACGATTGTTTTCAGAAAAGATAGGGGTTTGCGGATGATATTTCACTAGTCACTGCTTCGAGTTTCATCTAAAGCACTCCATGGTCACATAAAACTTTAGATTGTTCAGAAGCTAACAGTGGATGTATGGAGCTCATAATTCTAGGGTCTGGTGGATCGACAACAATTCCTAGGCCAGGCTGTGATTGTAAAGTCTGTATGGAGGCAAGAATTAAGGGAATACCGTACGCCCGTTCTGGGCCTTCCATGTTCATCAAAGATGTGAGCTTGCTTATTGACACTCCTGAAGAAATAGCTGCTCAACTGAATAGAGAGAAAATAGATGCTGTAGACTATATCTTCTATACACATTGGCATCCAGATCACACATTTGGCATGAGAATAGTCGAGCGAATGTACAAGTTCTGGCTTGACATGTTTGTTAGAGGTAGCAAGCCGAAGAAAAAGGTTAAGGTATGTGCTGTACATGAGGTTATGGAAGATCTGAAGTCCATAGGTTACAGAGGTGGATCGTTTTTTGCATACTACGAAAAATCTGGTCTAATCGAAACTTTGGAATTGAAAGACGAAGAAGAGTTTAAGATCGGAAGCTTCAAGATAACGCCTTTCGAAGTACAAACAACCTACAATCCTTCCACGGTGTTCCTTATTCAGAAGAAGGGAAAACGAGTAGTCTATGCACCGTGTGACGTGAAGCCCTTCCCGAAAAGCCCGCAACTAGAAAGCCTCGATCTTCTAATAATCGGTTCTTTCCACTTGGAAGGTCCATTGAAGGAAGGGATAGCAATTCCTCGTGAAAATGAACTCAGAAAAGAGTTATTCTCGCCCACAGAAATACAAGAACTGGCGACGCGGCTAAAAGCAAAGAGAACAATAGTGACGCACATAGAGGAAGAATGGGGTAAGGACTATGATGGATATAGAAACTTGGAAAAACAATACAATCTTCTATTTGCATATGATGGGATGAGAATAAGAATCTGATTCTGCTTGAGAAATCTGAAACTAATATTCAGAGGGATCGCAAGATAGCATAATAAGTTCTTCAACAATGGAAGAAGGAGGATTGCGGAAGATATCTCCGTTATGGGGAAGGTTCAAATCCCACCTGCGCTTACTTTTTCTATCTGTGAGCAATGTTTACAGTCTCTGAGGAGTGTTGATGTCAAAGGAACTAATTCAAACAATCTTTGCTCGACGCAGCATTCGCAAATATACAGCCGAACTGGTTAGCGAGAAGGATGTCAAGACGATGCTAGAGGTAGCCATGGCGGCTCCTTCATCTTCAAACCGCAAGCCTTGGCACTTTGTCGTAGTGACTGACCGGCAGATACTAGACAATCTGGCTAGGGTTCATCCCCACGGAAAGATGCTGTTTGAAGCCCCTCTTTGCATAGCAGTATGTGGCGACAAAACGATCTCCCCCAGTGCTTGGGTACAAGATTGCTCCGCGGCTGCGGAGAACCTTCTCTTGGCAGTTGCTGCGTTGGGTCTCGGCGCGGTCTGGCTTGGCGTTCACCCTAGGGAAAGCCGCGTCCGTGGCATAATGAAGGTGCTAAACATTCCAGAGACCATTGTTCCTCTTAACCTGATCTCTATTGGTCATCCCGCGGAAGAGAAAGAACCGCGCACACAATACGACGAGCTACGAGTGCATCGCGAACACTGGTAGCATAGCCAGAGACGGAGGGTTCAAATGGTGGATTCTGTCGCTCTGATGAATTATGAGGGCGATGTTNGGAAGGTTCTTGAAGAAGGTATTGAACTGATAGGTGGTTTCGGAGTCTTAAGATCACCTCTCATAATCAAGCCTAATATCTGTACACATGTGGACAAGACAGGATTCGCCGTAACCAATGTGGAAGTAGTTGAGGCTTTAGTGAAACTAGTTCTCAAAGAGGATGAGCGCCTATCGATTAAGATAGTAGAGTCAGACAGTGAATCCAAGTTTGCTGATGAAGCTTTTGAGAAATTTGGGTACAAAAGTCTAGAAGAAAAAATGCGGAGCTCAGGCTTCGACGTATCTCTAGTCAATCTCAGTCGTTCCCTATCTGTCTCGATTAATCTTAAAGGACTTTACTTCAAGAATCCTAAACTTCCTAGCATAATCATTAAACCTAAATACTTCATCTCGCTGGCTGTGGCAAAAACCCACCCTTTAACCTTCGTAACTGGAACCTTTAAGAACCTCTTCGGCCTCCTTCCAAGAAAAGACCAATCATTTTACCATGCCCATATTAATGATGTAATCGTTGACTTGAACAGGCTTGTAAGACCAGATCTCTGCATCGTCGACGCAAGAGTAGGTCTCGAAGGTTGGGAAGGTCCAAGAACAAGGCGTATTAACATGTTTATCGTTGGAAGGAAACCCGTGTCTGTGGATGCTACCATGGCTAGAGTTATGGGGTTCGAACCAGAGAAGATTCATCATCTTGCGAAGGCAGAGAAATACGAGCTCGGCACAGTGAATCCCAAGGTTTTAGGGAAGAGCCTCAAGTCTGCAAAAGTAAAGTTTAGGCCACCACGAGATTTATCCCCGAACGCCATTCTTCCATAATTACGCACACGTTTCGCACTTAGAAAAAATGGGGGAGTTTGCGGGGGACATCTCCACTGTACGAGAAAAGATCATTCTAGCCTTGCCAAGTTTCCGATATGGACAACCGAAGGTAGCTTTTCTACTCCAACGGTGTGGAAAGTGTTTAAATTTTTCAAGATGTACGTTACATAAGACCAAAAGACGCCAGTAGGATCGAAGCTACTGTGAAATATATCGTTACAGTAGCTACGTCACTAATCATTGTTGCGAAGGGTCCAGATGCAATGGCTGGGTCTAAGTTAGCTTTCTTGAACAGAAAGGGGAACCCTGTTGAAATCAAGACAGCAGAAATTATGCTTAGGAACATGGACAGCCCAACGATAAGTCCTAGTGTAGAGTTTTGCCAACCTACAAAAGCAATTGCTGAAAGCAGCAATCCGCACGCCAACGCAAGAGAAAGTGCAACAGCAAATTCTCTTACAAAATAAGATTTCAAGGCGAGTTTTGGGTCTAGAGCTATGCTTCGGACAGTTAGGGTTTCTGACTGAGTGCCAACAGCATCACTTAGATATGCCAAAACTGGGGCAAATGCTGCTAGAGCCAACAAGGTGTTCAAAACATGTTCAAAACTACTTATTATCGAAGCAGTAATTGTGCCTCCCAAAACTCCTATTATTATCCAAGGCAACCTCGTTTTTACCATTGTCAGGGCTGAAGATTTGATTGTGGTGTATTCCTTTCCAACTTTGTGAAATATACCACCGAATTTAAAAACATCCTCACGGACTTCTTCATTGAATATTTGAAGAATAGTGTCATATGGCACAATTCCAAGAAGACGTTTTTCTCGATCAACAACTGGTATTGCTTTTATCTTGTTTGAGAGGGCGAGATAGACGATTCTTTCCTGATGCGTCAAAGGATGTGCAACAACTAACTTCTTTTTCATGATCTCTTCAATATTAGCATCTTTTTCTGAGGCGTGGAAATCTTTAATGGAGACTACGCCCTTCAACACATTATCATCATCAACAACATACAAGTAGTCTATAGTCTCATACGCATCTGCTTTGGTCAGAAGCATCATCTCTAAATCTTTGATCTTTTCGCCAATATTCACACGAGGAAATGCTGTAATAATTCGACTTCCAGCAGTGTTAGGAGGATATCTCTTATTTGGCATGATTTGAATCTATTTCTTAACAGTTTATATGAACTTTTGCGGAAGAATAGCAAGAAGGGGCTTATAGAAATTAGTTCCCTATCTCCTTGAAAGTACTCGATCAGTATGTACTTGATGATGGAGATGTCAGAT
>JGI2173J19968_10000486_pt1 | contig 14800 bp, 29 predicted proteins | sample DeeMarSWOR136_30_FD_19968 | JGI IMG/M metagenome (IMG submission 19968) | reverse complement strand
AACCGGTTGAAATATGTGTGATTGTTAGCCACATGCTCTACACTGGCACGAATTTTCTCAAATCGCTGTGGCTGGTCTTCCACTAGCCCGATAACCTTATTCATAAAGTCGGTTACGCTGGTAGATACCGCACAGTGTGATCCTAGATATCTGGATATCAGCGGGTTGTCCGACACTTGCACCCCACCACACAACGGGATCATAAACGACCTTTCGTTGACACACGCCTGGAGACCGACCTGTTGTTCGGTATGTACGTTAGGACACACACGGGCCGTCGCGTATACATGCGCCAATCGGTTCTGGTCATCATCAAGCGGACCATTATAGTTTAGACCGGCTCTTGCCCAGATGTCATCTCCAAAAGCTTGGTACGAATGTCCCAGCAAATCCAACCGCTTGAAAAGTGGCTCGATCAACTGTCGCATGATACCCTGTCTGTGGGCAAAATTGGCAACCATCGCCACATCTGTCAAGATTGTGCAGGTTGGTGGCATTGCACGAATCATGTTACCCGCCGCTGGAAGAAACATAATATCAACATTATTCTCTCCCCAGACAGACATATAGTTCGCCCATAAGTGGGGCTCAATCCTAGTGTGGACCGTAGCTGATTCGATTGATTTAATTATATCTGGTTCATTCTGATGAGCCACCTCGTATGGGCCGTCAATTTCCAGGTTGCCGTCATTAAGTGGAAGAGCTTCAACAAATACTATAACTTTGTTGGCATTGATCACATTTACTGGCAACTGCCGGATTCCGTATCTGGAATGAGTCAGGATCAACCGCACGCCATATTCTTCGACGAGCTTACGGCAACCCAACTTGGTCTTGGGGTCGCCAACATACACCTTCCAGCCGAAATGTCGCAGCGCATCAACATAACCGTTCTGGATCATCCTGGACGTTCCACCTGGGCGTGGTATATACAAAGCACACTTATTCATCCTCATCCTCCACAAAGTCCGTATCCGCATCCATAATGATTGGCTCAACACTGCCATCTGGAAATTCCACCGGATGACGAAATTCATTCTTTACGTCTTCAGCAGACAATCTAGTCAATTCAGCAAATCTCCCCTGCCTATTTCTTTCGTCCTGCAAGTGTTGTAGTCTACCTACCAATTCCAAGAAGGTTTCCTTGCCCCCCTTGAGTTCATCCATGCGATCCTTACGTGTCGCAGCTAAACTACTGTAGATTTTCTGCCGCTCTTTGACCAAGGCATCGTAACGATCATTGACATTCTTGAGATATCGATGTTTGTCGTCAAGTTGTCTTTGTTGTAAAATGCGAAACTTAGTAGCTGCTTTGTCTTCATCCTCTGGCTTGGGATTCGCCACGAACCACATTTGTAGATCGGTGATCTCTCTCTGTAGAGAACGACTGAGAATCAATTGTCTATCAACAAGAATTCTGTGCTTCAGAAAATCGTCTACCTGCATAAATTCACTGATAACGATGTCCTCGAACTGGCAGCACAGCAAACCGAAATCCTCTAAGTACATCTCCACTTCTCCTGGTTCAAATTGTCTCTGGATGGTTTTGTAAAGATGGGTCTTTTTGAACTGGTCTCGAAACCATTTAGCCTTTTCTCCATCCGACAATCCAAGGGGCGGCACGGTAAGAATGGGACCATCCAACACATTAACATCAACTGGCTGCCCAGCACTCTTAATCACGCCCATGACACGGCGGCGTCTTCCAATAGTGTCCAGCGTCCATTGATATCCACATTCCTGAGCCAATCGCTGTTGAATTTTCTTATCGCTAAGACCCTGCTTGACGCAATCGGCAAGAATCTTCAAAGCCTTGGGATTGGAAGATAATCTCTTATTCTTTGCTTTCGACATCTTCCTCCCTCTCGCTCAGAATCTCGGCCACCTTTTGACGTACTTCATCTACAACCGAACTGCGGACACGATTATTGCCAATCAAATCCTCAAACGGAGCACTCAGGTTTTCCGGTATACGCTCTCTGATGTACTCCAAGGTTTCATCACAAAGAAGATGATCAACCGGATCGATATTGACGGGAATGGACCCCAAGAGCATACCCTGTTCGGCAATATCTCCACCACCGAGCGGCAGCGCGTTCACCAAGTTCATCCTGGTACGTGCCAAACCAGAACTCGGAGCATCGGAACCTGGACGGAAGTAATTGTCCCTTTTGAGGTTCTTAAGTCTGTTGGTGACATGTCTCACTAGATAATTCTCGATTGGCCCTATCTGTGGATCATATCTCTCAAGGGCATCTAAACACATTCGCCACACCTCTTGATAAACATCGCTGTTCTCATAATATGCGAACGAACCATTGGCGCTACGAGACGTGGCTAATCGTTCGACAATTGAATGTGCTTCGTCAAGAATTTCCTGTTTGACTGTCATCCTCTGACCCTTTCTCCATCGCATCCTTGATTATCTGCTCACCAACAGCCGGTTCTGGATCGGGGACATTCAAATCCTCGATAGCCTTGGTGTTGGCCTTATCTGTCCCACGGGTAATCAAACGGCAATTAATCTGTGTTTTCTTGTCACTCATTTCTATCACCCTCGAAATTATACACAATTGCATCCGATAATCAACGTCCGATAAAAACCCCCCTCCATATATATAGAGAGTCCGTTTTGGGAAAAGCGCTCCAACTTTTTTTTCTTTTTTTCGAACAAACCCCCTAGTTGACCGTATAATGGAGTATGCCAAGGTTCGTCGTAAGAAAAAACACGCTGCCCTACGTTCATCAGTGGGCTGTGATCGATACCGAAATGAGCGGGTAACAAGGTGGGCGAATACAAAACCAAGAAATTCGCTGAAAAGGCTTGTGATGGCTTTGAGAGGAACGCCTGGAACGCTATCAATAAGCGTATGAGGCATCCTTGCGGCGATCCACCACCGAAACTACCAAAGAGGCAGCGAAAGCACTCAGACAATCGGCGAGTAGAGCTAGACTGATATGATCAAGTTAATCCATGGACGATTCGAGTTAACCCCGGTAGCGAACCTCGGCCAAATTGATCTGATCATAGCTGATCCGCCAGATTGCATCGGCCTCAAATATAATGGCTTCATGGATCGTCAGCCAACAAATGAATATGAAACTAACATTCGGATTTGGTTAAGCCTTATGGCTAATATAACAGATGGACCTATATTCTTTACTTTTAACGAAAAATGGACAAAAACTGTAGAAAACGCTATAGAAGAAGTTGGTCTACCATTAATTCAAAGATTACAGTGGTATTATACATTCGGGCAAGACCAAACAAGTAAAGGAAAATATGGTCTATGTCATCGACCAATATATTGGCTGAATTCTGATTATGTTCAACCAGAATGCATAAAAATCCCCAGCGCCAGACAGGCAAATTACAATGACAAAAGAGCAGCTAAGAATGGGAAGATGCCACCGAACGTCTGGGAATTTTCCCGTGTATGTGGAACATTCAAGGAACGACGGAATTGGATACCGACTCAGTTACCAGAAGCTCTTGTAAATCGCATTGTTAGTGGTCATTGCCGTCCGAATGGACGTGTGCTCGATCCATTCATCGGCAGTGGAACTACTGCTATCGTATGCAAACGACTCGGATTAAATTGTATTGGTATCGAAATAAGCGAACCCATCATCCAGAAAACGGCAGCTAATCTAGGAGTCAATTACGAATGAATAAACTGAAAGCTTTACAAATCAGAAGCAGCGATTTTTGGAACAAAGATCGAGCCTACTCTATGGTGCTTCATTACCAGCATCTTCTGGGAATTGACCTTCGCTGGTTCCACGCCTAACAAAGTTGCTGACCACATGGAAGAAATCTCCGGTCGCATAGAAGAAGTCAAAGAATACTTTGAAAGAAACAGCGATGAAGAAAGTGACGATAATCCCCTTGTCAGTTGAGCACAACACATTCAAGCAGATACTCGAACTGCCTCCAGAAGCCATGCTGGAGTTAATCGAAACTGTAAGTGTTGCTGCTATGATGAGCAGCAATCTTGCTCTGGCCCCCAACGACAAAATCGCTATTGCATGTACCATGCTCGCAAATGCCAACGCCATGCTTGAGCAATACGGTTGCGAAATTGATACGACTATCAAGAACAAAGCGTGGACGAACAATGCCACGTACAAAACTGGAATGGATGGTATGGAGGGTATCGCGTGAACACAATGAAGGTGCAACAATTATTGGACCGATGGGACACATTGTTGGAAATGGGAGAACAAGCTTCCAAGGCCAAAGCCAGCAAAAATGCTGACGGTCTTGAGGGGCGTATTCGTAGGACAACCGGGACACCCGTCATCTTTGATTTTGATACCTATGAATACCAGAAGGATATTCAGAATTCGCTGTGCCAAGAACTTCCACAATACGCCGATCTTATCCGCAGCACACCGGAGATAATGGATGGACATGCGTGGACTCGTGGTGATTTTATTGAGCTTTATTTCGGACACTTTCGTCTGGTCGTGGAGAAACTCCGACGATTTATCGGCCAAACGACTGACGTGTGACGCCTGCGGAAAGCTCAAGCCAACAACAAACATGCACCAAGTGTGGGGTGGTGTCTGCATCTGTGAGCAGTGTACGGAGATTATCTTGACCGTCCATACAGCTACCCACCCACTTAAAACGCTGTGTCCATATTGCTATGGGAAAGAAGGGAACGCAGAGAAATGCCGTTATTGCGACCTACCGTCGCTCCCGGAGGAAACAGACAGTGATAGTTAAACTCGAACGAATCCACGCATTCCTTATGTTGTAGCCGATCATGGAGATATACGTAAGATACTTGGCAGCTTGTTTTATGTGAATGAAACTGATAAAGAAAGAGGAAAATAATGGCAAATTATTCACATGATACGGAGATAATAAACAATGAATGAACTATTCACTAACATCATTTCAATTATAGAAAAATTACTAATACATCCTCTGATTTGGCTCTTCCCGATTAAATGGATAACAATAATACCAGGGTCATCTGCTGTACGGTTTACATTTGGATTACCAGGTCCAGATTTGAAACCAGGAATTCACTTTGGTACTATAGGACAAACATTTCACAAAGAACATGTGCGAACAAGATTAGCTTCGGCAGAATCTATGTATGTATTAACTGAAGATGGTGTATCATTACGGGTTAGTGGAGTAACAATATATAAAATCACATCTTTGGTGAAATATCTGACTATTACTGAAGATTCAAATACATTTGTTTTGGAAGCATGTGAAGCAGCAATCAAAAATGCTATTAGTTCAGTACCATTTGACGATTTGGTTGTTGATAGTAATACTGTTGAAGAAGCAATTAGTGTAAAAATTTCTAAAATATGTAAAGAACTTGGTATAAAAGTTAAGCGATATCGCTTCCAAGATATAGAGTTAACTGACCCTATAGGACGAGGATTATCCTCGTTACGAGCTATGGAACCAACATTGACATCCTCAGCAAAAAATATGACAAATTCATCACCCATATCATTCAGAGATGCTGTCGCAGCCTTGTCACCGAATATCCACTTCATTTCTAATATTTTGTCTGTTGAACAACCTAAGTCAAATCTTGATCAAGAGGAAAAAAATGAATCTGAAGGAATATCAGAGTAAAGCACGCGATACTGCAATCTATCTAGATACAAAACACAGTCGGATAATATATCCTGCTCTTGGTATCATAGGTGAGTGCGGTGAGGTAGCCGAAAAGACCAAGAAATTCATCCGTGATGCCGGTTGGAAGATGAAGCCTGATCGCATAGCAGCAATCATGAAAGAATTAGGTGATTGTTGTTGGTACCTCGCCAACATTTGTTGTGACACCGGTCATGATCTCAGTATGATGTACGAAATGAGAGGGGCTTCCATTCTGCACCAAATCCGTGGTCTCGTGTTCCCTAGACTTGCCATACACATGAACCGCCACGCCACCGCTGTCGCCACCGCCCTGGAAGAGTGGTATTACCAGTACGGTTGTAGACTATGCGAAAGGGGACGATACACAGAAATCCCCAACCACCTGTCTCACATTCTAACGTGCATAGAAGAGATCGCTCGCAGATGTGGTTTTACTCTCGAAGAAATCTATGTCGCCAACATAGAAAATCTTACTGGACGAAAGCAGCGTGGTACGCTAAAGGGAGATGGTGATGACAGGTGATCTCAGGCAAGTACCAGACTTCCCTCAGTGCCTTGTCGATACCAATGGCAATGTCTATCGTCGATACAAGAACGGAAAATTGCGGCAATTGGCCTAAAGATCAGACAGATACGGATACATATCTGTCTGAAAGTACATCGATTGGTGTGTATCGTATTCTATGGTCCATGTCCTGCCGATATGGAAGCACGACATCTTAACGGTGTTCGAAGCGATAATTCTGCAAGTAACTTGAGATGGAGAACTAGAAAGGAAAACTCAGACGACAAAATCCGACACGGCACTCTCTGCACCAAAGAGCAACATGGACGGGCCAAAATAACCGAACATCAAGCAAAACGCATCCGGCAGCGATGTGCCGCTGGCGAATCACAAGTATCAGTTGCCTCTGACTTCGGTATAGTCTAAAGTGTAGTCTCGAAAATCGTGCGATAAAAAATCTGGAAGTAGCAGTTTTGGTGTATAATCACTACAGAAGTCCTCACTTCGTCGTGAAAGGGGGCGACTATGACTGTCGAGGTTGTCTGGACCATTCTCAGACAGGATAACCGGTTTCTATTGGTTCAGAGATCGCTGTCCGACACCGCTAGCGGCACCTGGGTTTTCCCCGGTGGCAAAGCGGACCCAGAAGATCAGACGCCTCTCGACACAGCCGCCAGAGAGCTAAAAGAAGAAGTGGGACTTGAGGGAGGACAATTCAGAAAGCTGTGTAGTACACGCCTGGGCAAATATCGCGTCCAGGTTTTTTATTGTAAACAGTGGTCTGGGAAACCAAGGCCAGCCTGTAACGACATCATAGGGGTAGGATGGTTCACGCTCGCTGAGATATACGCGCTCGGTCAAAGCCTTGCTCCATTTGTCAATGAAAGTCTGATGTATCTAGCATACCTAATACAACACTACGATGACCACCCAGATAAGTGGCACAAACAGTGGAGGAAACGTGATGGAAATAGCTAAGTCGTCTAAACCAACGCTGGCACAATTGTTCGAAAATCTGCTGTGGGCCAACTCCCCGAAGCATTGGGTGCTCAAAAGCACATACTTCCGTGGCACTCTATTTGTATCTATATTGGTTGAGACATCCATCGAGGAAGAATATCAAAAGATACGTCGTAGCTTTGGCCTTGATGTAATCACAGGACGTGCATCTGACCTTTGGGGTCTTGCCGCCGATTGTGTCGATGAAATGAAAACTGAAGTCAAGAGCTAATGGAGATACAAAGTGATCACACAAGGAAGCAACCGCAAACTGTTGCTCGACTTTCTGGTCCAGCGATGGCTGCTTATTTCCGGGCTAGCAGCCATGGAAAGGGTGTACGTTGCATCGTGCCAGTTCGCCCAGAACAACGGTCAACCAGTACCATCTAAGCCAGCCATCATCGAGGCACAACCAGGTCGTCAGATAGAGATTATCAAACAACACATCATCGAAATCCTGCCCGAAGCACACTTCATAGATTACGCCTATGAAGCACAAGCCCCACTCGATCCAAGCGACTTCATGGAAATGTACATCGAAGACCACAAACAGTGTGCCGAAAAGGTCAAAATCCTCATGCAGCAGATGGAAATCACATAATGCAATGACTAATCGATTTAACGGGCCAGAAATGTCGAAAATACCGATCTCCCAGCAAACGCACCGGTCAAACAAATACGGACTATATACCACGAGATCGTAGCCCACATCATATTTTGTGATCCACGTTTTGTTGACTATGCAGAAGGATACAAAAAACGGTGGGAAAGGTGGTAGCATGTCTGCAACCAAGACGGTCACCTGCGCATGGTGTGGAAACACATTTGAGAAAGCCATCAAGCGCATCAACCAAACAGAAAAGTTCGGCAAGCAACACACTTGTTGTCGTTCCTGTGCATCGAAACTGACCAACGAAGAACGCCGCTGTGAGCCTACCACGATCAACGCAGTCCATACTCGCCGAGACAAGGAAAAATATCCAGAAAAAGTTCACGCTAGATATCTGGTTCGCCAAATGGTGAAATCGGGTAAACTCATTCCATTGACAGAATGCGAGTTCTGTGGGTCTGAAAACCGTGTCGAAGCCCATCATCCCGATCACTCTAGGCCATTTTTTTTGCTGTATCTCTGTAAGGACTGCCATTCGGAAGCGGACAACTCTCTCGACAAGTGGGAAAACCTAGCTACAGATTACTCGGGGTGTATAATATGATGGTGAAGCTGGGTTTTCTGTGTCGAAAATGGGGTCATCGTGAAAGAATCGTTAGCGCTCTGGCTTTAGAGATAGTGTGGGATTCCAGAAAGGATGGCTAAGTCATGAACGAGGAAGCGTTCAATAAACGACTAAGGGAATTGATCCGAGAAATCGCAAATCTACCAGCCGACAAACAGAAGCAACTCGCTCCCCTGGTCGAAAAGACCGGGGAAAGACATGAGGAACTCAAAAAAAACGTGGGCAAGATCGCCAACTCGCTGGCCGATCTCCGCATCTTCCTCAAGTATCTGCTGTTGGATTTGGAAGCAACTCGGAGAGAACGAGACCGACTGAAAAGTATTCTGGAAAATCAGCCGCCGAAAGAAAACAACAACGATTAGCCCAACAAAGCGGAGGGGGAAATGTAATGGTCGAGGACTGGTTCAAACTATTCTGGCGAGAATTCAAGAAGATGTTATGCTTCTGGCGAAAATAGTATAATGAACAACAAACGATGGATCATCTTGGGCATCCCTGCCTTTCTCGCTATGTGCGTAGCATTCAGCGATAAACAGCGTTTACGCTATATGTATGAGCTATATGTTGCTCCTATTGTTCATGCGGTTCAAAACCGTCTAACGGACAGTTGTGGGGATCAAACTTACGACCACCATCCTTCATATAAGGCAGACGATAATCTGTTAGGTCGATAGGAATGACATCGAAGGTCGCTTCACCATCGGACACATACAAATTGTCAATCATTATCGTAGTTTTGCCGCAGACAAAAGCCACAAAAGCCTCAGCGTTGGCCCCCAATGACTTTGCCCACCCAGGGATGAGCAAGATACTGTCGCATTCATGGATGATCGCGTGCAAATCTCGTACCATACATGATGCGAACATATTGCTCCCGTCGCATTCTGCCGGGTTGAAGACAGTGTATCCCATCTCCCTCAGCTTCTTTGCAATCGCGTTGAACGTTGGATAGTTCAACTCTGGATATCCTCTCATACCTCCAGATAAGTAAAAATCATATTTTTTCTTACCATCATCTGTCACGACAATCTCCTAAACAACGTGCTTCCAACTTTTCCTATGAATAATTGACCAAATACAGGATTGGCGTACCCCGAACATATCGGCCAAATTTCACTAGGTATATTTATCGGTTTCCCACAATTTTCTAACCTCCCGGATATCATCCTCGTTCAATTTGGAAAAACCATTTTTTTGAGCCACACATAATTATGCCATCATTATACATCCTATTTCTTCGGCCAGTCTTGAGCAATAGTCCCGTCTTCATTCGTCATAATATCCCGCGCCATACCAACAAGACCACGCTGTACACACAGGTCGGCACATCGCCGACGACATGCTTCCCAAACAAACTGGCACTGGCTCAATACTCGCATGAAATCTATCGGGTCCATCCCATCCCTCAAGAGTTCGTGACACCACTCGGAATATTCGAGATCAAGCGTCTGTAGCTGTCGGGGCACAGTATTCATTCCATTCCTCTTCGGCTACAGCGCTAGAACACCTGATGATGGCCTCCATATCGCAGTCATAAAGACCAGCGCAGCTAAAGCTTTGGATTCTATAGAATATGCTCTTAATGGTGCAGGTTCTATTCCTGCTAAACCAATTCGAAATGGTCAGAAGAAAGCTCGTATTGATTCTACTTCGTCCACAGAGAATTTAGTAGGACGATTCAGTTGTGGTCTACCACGACCAAAGTTCAATTCCACCGACACAACCTGCTCACCTTCCATATTGAGCTTCGACACTGAAACAATCTTTCCAACTACTGCTGGGCACTGCTCACACTTTATAATCTTAACCAAATCACCAATCTTCATCAGAACCTCATTTTCCCCGTTATTCGGGAATATCTTTCAAAACCCACGACGGACCAATACCATCGATTATACGCTGAATATTTTCGGCATATTTATAACAATCCATACCATTAATAGTTTCATTTGGTTCTAACATAGAATAATTCCAAACAAAACATGTAATACGCCTAGCTGCTAAATCAGACATTTGATCCATTTTTTTATCATGCCATTCGGCAGCTTTTTTGCAGGCGAAATTTACCATTCGCTTTTGTTCACGTGGTGGAACACTTTCTATATTAAAAAGTAATTGGGCCAATAATTCCTGTAATGGATGATGTGGTTTAACAGATATACTCATTTACTATCTCCATGTACAAATTTGAAATCGAATACAAAGAAGAAGCCATCCGAATCCAAACCCCCACCGGGCCTTACCACGATCAATCAATTTGGGAAGCCACCACACTGGAAATCCATATCCAAGATACCCAGCATACGTCCATGAACCGATACGCAGACCAAGAGCAAAGCCCTTGTCGCCTTCGTGGAAGTGCTTAAACAACAAACGCCTCATCTCAATTCCTTGTCTGGCCACAACACCCGTCTAGGTCGAATTTCAATCTTAATATCCAAATGATCGTTTATCAAAAACGAATCATCCGGTGGAACGTTCATATGAGAAACCCAACCGCCAATATCTCCATGCTGTTCTTTTAACTGTAGTGCATATTGTTTGGCTTGATAAAATGACGGAAAAATTTTCTCACCCTTAGCATCTTCCATCACACCGCCACCAATACACAAAACAGTAGTAAGGTTTCTTGGACAATAACCTTTTACCGATTCCATCTTACCATCCCTTCAAAGACTTGATAGCCCTAGCAACGGCGATTACTGTATCAGCCGCCAAATTACGTTGTAATTTATTAACACCAAAGCCGATTCTCGTCGCACCCTTCTTGATCGGAACGGTGGCTTTCATCTGAGTAGCCAATTCTTCTACAGCGGCATTAAGTTGATCCAACAATTCAGGATTGCCAACGATCCCCTCTTCTTTAAAAATCGGTGCCTTAGCAGCAGCCATTACTGTTCCTCCCCCTCAAGAATCCGCAACATCTTCGCACCATAATAGAAATCGAAATCGTCGAAACAGCCACTCTGATACATAATGATACCAGACAAGATCAAGATCACCAGGAACATTAGTTTTTTCACAATGTATATCCTGTAAAAAGTGAAACCGACGCTGGCATACCACTCTCCGATACGTTGCTCTCAGACTGCGGCGAACTCAGCCCGTGGCCTCCTGTGGTTGTTGCCCATGCCTTCACGCCTTCGCTCACAACGCATGGTGCCATTGAATCCTTCCTCGGAACGTCGGTTAACACAACACCTCACAGTCACCATTGAAACGTCGTATACACTCATCCCATACGTGGATCGCCATCCAAGCGTCAGCAAGTGCGTTATGCTCCATTCCTGGAAATTCGCTTGCAGCCCAAGCCTTCTTCACAATTTCTGCCTTCACAGCACTATATGGCATATTCTGAACCTGGGACAAAGCGAAGAACAGACTGTTAAGATCGATAGATCGGTAATGGAATGGCCATGGGTAATCTTTCCAAATAGAACGGAGCATTGGAAGATCAAAAGAACCTACATTAAATCCTAGAGCGATAACTGGTTGATCTGTCATGTGAGAGGAAAGCCACTCCATAAAACGATGCACAACCTCTTCTGCTGGGTAACTTCGATTAGCAAAAGTACCATTGGGGCCTGGAGGATTGACCAAATCTAATTTGTTGACAGCCATCGCTTGGGGAGTGGTAATGTAGACAGGCCACTCAAGCTGAGCATAGAAGGAATTCGTTTCATCGACTGGTAACCTGGGGCTGTTCAACCACACAGCGCCGATTGACAATGGCGTGTGCTTGCAGGGGATCAGACCACCAGTTTCCAAATCCAATGCTAGAATTAACATGTCACTAATTTTCAGCATTATTGTCTCCTATTGGTTGTACAAAATCTGGTGCCTGGCTCATAGCTTCTTCCCAAAAATCCTCACCTAAAATCTCGGCCAAATATTCATCAATTTTGTTATCTTCAGTCTCAGACCCGATCATTGTTTTAATTGCCAAGTTTGCCGCTTGGTCTTTGGGAATACCACATTTGATAACAGCAACAACTTCTTTTCCCGACCCTATCGTGGGTATAATTGGTATGTATTCTAGTTCTTCCTCATAATAAAGCTTTGAAGTTTGCGGTATACTGATGTGAATAGTAGGTCCAACGCCACAATAATCACATCCTGGATTCATTTGGAAAACATACCAACCACCACCCGGACCCCTAAGCTTGTAAGTCTTATTGCCAGAGATACATCCACACTCACCCATTAATCTCTCCCATATATAATAAGATTGGTAGTTTTTTGTAACAAATCCGACAAAACTTGAGCATCAGCAGAATCGGCAAAATAAACCATAATTTCTTCAAAGTCTGTTGTGGTAATCGTAACTTCGTATAAACCACTATGTTTATTCCGCATTATTCCAACTTCTCGAATCATATCTCACATCCCTTTGGTGTCTGGCCAATTCTCGAATCGACTCACAATTCGGCAGCTTGAAGCTGTTGTTGCAAACGTCGCACTGCATCTCCATATCATCCCCGGACAGGACCATCGGCTTCATCCGTTCAGGCGGAAGCTTGTGAATTTGCGAGCACCGGGGACACGTTTCGAAGTTCATCATAACTAGACACCTTTACTTTCGATATTGGTCGGCGCAACGTCTCAAGACTAATACCCTCTCGTAATGCAATAACAGCGCCAGTCGCTTCAAGGTAATTCCCAACAACCATAGCATCAACATAATCATTACAATTTACATTATCAATTTCCATAAAATCATCGACAGCAATGATTGGAATATCCCTCTGATAAGCGGCAAAATGGGGAATGCCAAGACACCGTCTCGGAATTACCAAACAAGATACGTCAGGACTATCTTCGATAATCCGTGGTGCTCTATTGAGCCCCTTGAGAACACAAGGAAGATACGTAATAGAAACGGACTCTGCTGCACTTCGTGGATCGACAACACCAAAGTCAAGCAACTCCACCTCTTGAGATTCCATCATAGGGGCGTGTGCGCACGGCACTTTGAAACAATGAGATATGGTGTGCGTCAGCATAGCTTCCACACCACCCCATGGATTAACTCCACCATTCTTGTAGTAATGGGCACGGTCTTCGGCAGGAATCTGTGTCAACGACGTTATTGCCACAGCATCATAAGTACCTTCGCGGTCGTGAAGTACAGAAAACAATTCATCCATACCATCTATGACACCAACAGCCCGACCCCCATTTGACCAACCAGTTTTCATAGTGAAGGGATTTTTCAATATTACTACTTCTGGGCAATTTAACCCATAAGTCGCACGGGCGGCATTGACGACATTGATAACAGCAGTAACATAAATGGGATCAGCAGAACCATCAACTATAACCAGCACACGATTTTGTCGAACTTCTTGTAGCCCAATGTTACCCAGTAGATATTGTGTTAACGAATAACCCTCAACATACATAGTATTGTCTGTCATTTCGTTGATATCTGATGCATTTACTACGTTTGGGTGTGTGATCAATGTATCACATACAGAAGCCATCAATTTTGCAGTTGCACCGCCGTCGCCAGCATGACCACCAACAGAAGCGCCTAAACCAGTAGGAATTACCAACGCGACCATAAACTTGCCATCTGATCTTAGATTCGATCCAGGAGTAAACTTTGCAGAATTGGAATATCTAAATAACGGTAGACCCTTTATTGTGTTAACACTACAATGAAATTTGCCGTCACAGATATCTTCAACCACGAACCTGATCACAACTTCTTGGTATTGACTATATATGCGTTCTCCGAGATCGACCAATTCCATAAAACTATTTAAGATTACTGATCGCTCAATAACCTGCATATCTATTCCCTCGCTATGGCAACGTAGCTGTGCTTACCAGCGCCAAACCACTTAACAGTAAACTCGCAGACATCGTCTACGTTAAAATCCTTACATGAGAAAATATTGATATATACTTTGCCGAGCTTGGTAAGCGAATGAATTACGATGGTACTAGTGAGGATAAACTGAACCGCACTAATGCCGCAGGTTTTGGGATTGGTCTGACATTCCTCCGAGGGCAAGCCTTCATCATCCCAAAAATACCGATCCTCGGCCTGCATATCAATGAGTTCACAAAGTTTGTCGAAGTAGTTGCCTATAGACTCTCTGGTGAAAGTCTCGACATTACAACTGCTCAGATCGAGAATCAGTTCCTTCCCGTATGGCTCTTCCATTTCTGTCTCCTATTCGGACACAAACTCACCGCGTTCCGCAGTTATCTCACGCTGGATATTGTGAATCCGCGTCACCCGCTTGGCCTTCTTCTTCATACAATCGTCACAGATGACCACCTGTAGGATTTCCTCTATACCAATGGGCATTGGGTCAAAAACCGTGGACCCGAAATTACCCGTCGCCCGAAAGATCAAGCCGTTGTAGACAGGAGAGTCGAGCAGACCAAGACTGATGATCTGCTCGACCCCAACAC
>JGI2173J19968_10000482_pt1 | contig 14860 bp, 15 predicted proteins | sample DeeMarSWOR136_30_FD_19968 | JGI IMG/M metagenome (IMG submission 19968) | reverse complement strand
CTTTTCACATAATGGCGTCTCCTTGAATCAAGTACGATCTTCATATTTCACCTCCATACAAAGGGGGATTACAATAGATTGGGTAATTATATTTTTGAACAACCCTGGGTTTCGAAAGAAAGATTCGATTTTATTCTGGCAGTGGAAAAAGGGCGACATCACATCCCTAAAAATGCTCCGCTGCGCATCAATGTACACACCTGACCTGCACTCTTATAATGGTCTTTCAGTAGTGTTTCTTATAGTACTATTGTACTATTTTTTAAGGAATTGTCAATAGTTTTTCCTGATTTGCCAAGATTTTTCCACAATTTCATCCGAGCTAAAGGCCTGGACTATCCCCGGCGGAACTCCGGCACCAAAGGCGGCAGGCAAGATTCACACCGACTTTATCATTTGACATTGTTCAGTATTTGGTGCTTGAGATTTAGGATTTGGATGGTGTAGGGTCGGGGACGGGCCCCAATCCTATATTCGAGTATTGGTTGTATCAAACGGGCTCCCAGCTCAAGAAGGGATAAGTCACATCATCAACGATGTTCCAAGTGTAGGCGGGGTTGGTCTCGCCAGGGTCAACCGTAGTTATCTCCCATTCCACTCCTGTGAAGGTAGTTATATCCATCATTTCCGCTGTTGTTTTGCCGGTCCCTCCATCTGAATTAGCCTGTCCACTGGTTTGGGTATCCCAGAAGGAGTTGCTCACAACACCATACAGATTTTGTCCCACTAGCCCTCCAATATGCTCATCTCCAGTCACGCTGCCTGTGGAATAGCAATTACTCACAACGCCTTCATTTTTCCCCACCAGACCGCCAACAAAATCATTGCCATTCACAGTGCCACTGGCGTAAGAGTTGCTCACAGTGCCATCATTAACTCCAACCAGGCTACCAACAAGGTCGTTACCATTCACGATGCCAATAGAATAGGAGTTACTCACAGTGCCCTCATTCTTTCCCACCAGATCTCCGACAACATCTCTGCCAGTCACGCTGCCGCTGGAATAAGAGTTACTCACAGTGCCATCATTAACTCCAACCAGGCTACCAACATCTAGGTCGCCAGTTACGTTGCCATCGGCACAGGAATTCCTCACGGTGCCTCGATTATATCCCACAAGACTGCCAACAGCCCCGTAACCAGTTACATTGCCGTTTACTACTTCGCCGACGCTCTCAATGACCCCTCCTGCTTCAACAACACCGAAAAGCCCCACGTCAGATTCGTCAGGGCGGTTAATAAATAGGTCGCATATCTCATATCCCTGACCGTCGAAGCTTCCGACGAATGCGTCATTTACAGCAATACTTCCGATCGGCTGCCAGCCCTTTCCTTCATTAGCTGTCGGGCTCGCCAGCTCCGTATAACCGGCAGTAGTGGAATCAAGGTCATTAATCAGGATGTAACTGCCGCTCATGTTGTCCCTGATGGCATCTAAATCATACCAATCCCGTATTTCCAGGTTATTACCACCACCGCAGCCAGCCATCCCGAAAATGAAGGCTATTACAATCAAAAAGATGACCAATCTTACCAGGTGATGATGCCTCCCTGAACTAAGCATCGTCTTCATAATTCACTTCCGTATAAAGGGATCAACATGCAATATGAAATCCGCTGAGAATCCTTCGCCGCTCAGAGCTAATGTGTAAAGACGGGGACAAGCCCCGCCTCTACGTCTGATTTCTAGTTGTATTAAACTGCTTGCCAGCTCAGGAAGGGATAGGTCTCCTCGTCAACGATATTCCATATGTAGTCTGTATTGCGCGCGCTAGAATTAGCGACGGTGGTTATGTCCCACCCCGCACCATCGAAAGTACTGAATTCCATCATTTCCTCGGTGGTCTTGCCGGTTCCGCCATCCGAACTACCTTGTCCGCTGGTATCGGTGTCCCAGAAGGAGTTGCTCTCAGTGCCTGGATTCCTTCCGATCAGACCACCAACATGTATACTGCCGGTCACGCTGCCGGTGGAATAGGAGTCGCTCACACTGCCAGTGTTGTCATTCCTTCCCACCAGCCCGCCGACATTATCGTTACCAGTCACACGGCCATGGGCATAGGAGTTGCTGACAGTGTCGCTATTCTTTCCCACCAGACCGCCGACATTATTATTACCAGTCACACGGCCGGTGGCATAGGAGTTGCTCATAGTGCCCTCTCTATTCCATCCCACCAGACCGCCAACGTTATTAGCACCAGTCACGTTGCCGGTGGCATAGGAGTTGGTGACAGTGCCCTCAAAGTTGTCATTCTTTCCTACCAGACCGCCAACATTATAATTACCAATCACACGGCAGGTGGCATAGGAGTTGCTCATAGTGCCCTCACTTCTTCCCACCAGACCCCCAGCATTATCGTAACCAGTCACATTGCCGTTTACGCCGACATTCTCGATGACCCCTACTTCGCCAACTGCACCGAAAAGCCCCACCTCAGATTCATCAGGGCGGTCGATAAACAGGTCGCATATCTCATATCCCTGACCGTCGAGGCTCCCGACGAATGTGTTATTTACAGCGATCGGCTGCCAGCCCTTTCCCTCGTGGGCTGTTGTACTTGCCAGCTCCGTATAGCCAATAGAGTTGGAATCGAGGTCGTTTATGACGATGAAGTAACTACTCAGGTAATTGCGGACATTATCAAGGTGGTACCAATCTGCAATCTGGTAGGGATTCTCGGCTGTTCCGTTCCCTCCGGCGAACGGGGCAAAGTTAGCCGTTATAGTATATGTGCTGTTCATGGTGATGTTGGTTGAGGCAGCATAAACATCAGCGATGGTATCTATATTTCCAGTCCATTCGACAAAATGGTAGCCCAGCGCAGCCTCTGCCACCAGGTCAACCACCGTGCCGCAGTCATAGGTATATGTACCCTCTTCGGGTTCGGTTACCAAACCGCCAGCGGTGCTGTCTATTGTGAGGTTGTAACTCAGCAGTGCAAAGTTGGCTGTTATAGTCTTATCTGCATCCATGGTGATGTTCGTTGAGGCAGAATAGACATCGGCGATGGTGTCTACATCGCCGGTCCAACTGACAAACTCGTAACACGCATCTGGAGTCGCCAGCAGGTCAACTACCGTTCCTTCATCACAGGTAAAATCATCCTCACCAGGCTCGGTTACCTCACCTCCAGCGGTGCTGGAGGTAGTAAGGACGAATTGTCCTGGAGGTATCAGCTCAAAGTTGGCAGTAATGGAGTAGTCTCCCATCATGGTGATGGTGGTTGTGGCGACCTCAACATTGTCAATGGTATCCACATTGCCAGACCAGTTGACGAAGTAGTATCCCTCCTCAGCCGCAGCCACCAGGTCAACATCCGTGCCACAGTCGTAGTCAGAAGTCCCCTCACCCGGAGCGGTTACCTGGCCACCATCTGTGCTGTCCACTGTAAGTTCGTAGCTCAGCAGTGCAAAATTGGCTGTTATAGTCTTAGCTTCATCCATGGTGATATAGGTTATGGGAGAGTAGGGGTCAGCGACGTCGGCACCGGTCCAGCTAACGAACTCGTAACACTCATACGACACAGCCTCCAGCATGACCACCGTTCCATCGGCGTAAGTCCCCTCACCTTCGATAATTACCTGGCCACCTCCAGTACTGGAGGCAGTGAGTTCGTACTGACTAGGAGCACAACTACAACTACCATCACAGCTTACCATCCCGGCAATTAAGGCTAGCGTAACCAAAAAAATGCTAACTCTTTTCACATAATGGCGTCTCCTTGAATCAAGTACGATCTTCATATTTCACCTCCATACAAAGGGGGATTACAATAGATTGGGTAATTATATTTTTGAACAGCCCTGGGTTTCGAAAGGAAGAGTCGATTCTGCTGTGGCTGGGGAAAACCCAAATTAAATAACTGTACATGCTCGTAGAAATATCGTGAGACATATAGCAACCCTTTGACACACACTTGACCCGCACCCTTGTACCAGTCTTCAAGTAGTGTTTCTTATATCACTATTGTACTATTTTTTAAGGAATTGTCAATAGTTTTTTCTGATTTTCAAGATTTTTTCACAATTTCATCACCATTCGGTAAAAAGCCCATAAATTGGGTGAGATGTGTTATAAAATATCTTTGCTCGGAGAAATGTCGGTCCAATGTTACACTACCTAATATTTACTGATTTAGACGGCACCCTTCTGGACTCCGAAACCTATTCCTACGAAAAATCGCTGGCGGCGATAAACCGACTTAAGGAAAATGACATACCTGTAATATTTTGCTCAGCCAAGACCAGAGCAGAGCAGGAGATATATCGGCGTGAATTGAGATTGTTTCACCCTTTTATAGTGGAAAACGGAGGTGCCATTTTCATCCCCCGAGCCTATTTCCCCTTTCCATTTGATTATCATAAAGCTATGAATGACCTTCTGGCGATCGAGCTGGCAATCCCCCACAGTAGAGTCAGGAAATTGCTGGCTAAAATTGGCAAGGAGAACGACTTGCGCTTCAAAGGCTTGGGGGATATGAGTGCTGCCGAAGTAGCCGAAATAACCGGTTTAAATTTGGAATTTGCCAAATTAGCCAAGCAAAGAGAATATGATGAACCAGTAAAGTTTGACCCTTCGGGAGAGAGAGACTTGAGTAAGTTTCTGGCAAAGCTCGGAGAGGCTGGTCTTAACTGGTCTTATGGAGGACGGCTTCATCACGTTATGGGAGGTGGCGNTAAAGGGAAAGCGGTGGAGATTTTAAGTGGCTTATATCGCAAAATGTGGGGGGAGATAAGAACCGTTGGGCTAGGCAATGGTCTGAATGACTTACCTATGCTTTCGCAAGTGGATATACCTATCCTNGTACAGAAAATAGATTATAGTTGGGAAGATATCAACTTGCCTCGCTTGCGCAAAGTCCAGGGGNTTGGTCCTGAAGGCTGGAGTAGAGCAATCGTAGAGGTATTCGNAGGGTGAAGTGCAGCTCAGAAATGCCAATAAGCAAATCTAGAGCTNTTGAAAACTTAGTTCCCCAAGGGGTAACAAATCAGTTTACAAATTTTGACAATACCTGCGAGTTTGATATTATGGCCTGAGGGGATAGGACATGTTTATTGAGAGTCCGAGGTACACAGAACGCTTTGGTTCAGTGAGAATGAGTCATGTGCAGAGGGTGATATCTTTAGACTCAGGGGTGAAAAGAAGGCTACCTTCCCATGGCACCATAGGAGTAAGAAAAATAGATGAGGAAACGATTCGGCATTTTGAGGACAGGATGGCAATCGTTATCCCAACTAAAGATGAAAAACTCAGGCTTCTGGAAGGAGTGGTTAGCGGGGTGCCCCATGACTGCCTGGTAATAGTAGTCTCCAATAGCCAAAGGAAAAGGGTCGACAGATTTAGAATAGAAGGCGATGTTCTAGACCAGCTTTGTCGTTTTACACTTCGCCAGGCCTTAATTATTCATCAAAAAGACCCTGCTATCGCCAAAGCAGCAATGGATGCCGACTACAACGACCTCCTGGATGAAGATGGGTTAGTGCGTGATGGCAAGGGTGAAGCCATGATAATAGGATTAATTGCGGCCAAGGCAGCGGGTAAAGAATATGTCGGCTTCATTGATGCTGACAACTATTTCCCGGGGTCGGTGCTAGAGTATGTGAGGAACTACGCCGCCGGCTTCAGCCTGGCGCAGTCTCCCTACAGCATGGTGAGGATATTGTGGCGATATAAGCCCAAGATCTCGGCTGGGTTATACTTTAGAAAATGGGGAAGGATATCAGAGATCACCAACAAATACCTGAATAGCCTGATATCTACTAAAACTGGATTTGAAACCGAGGTTGTAATAACGGGTAATGCTGGTGAACATGCCATGAGCATGCAGCTAGCGGAAATCTTGCCCTTGGCGTCGGGATATGCTGTTGAACCTCAAGAATTAATATCTTTATTCGAAAATTTTGGTGGCATCCTGCCCACCAAAGAATCAAAGGTGATAGAGCAAGGAATAGACATACTCCAAATTGAAACCAGAAACCCCCACCTGCATGAAGAAAGAGGGAATCTGCACCTTAATGAGATATTGCTATCCTCAATGAGCACCATTTACCACTCACCTTTGTGTGATAAGAAAGTAAAGCAGGCGATTTTAGCGGAGTTAAATAATCAGGGGATTCTCAAGGATGGGGAGTCGCCCCTTCCTGTTCATATTAACTCTCCGCTAAGGAATGTGAAGGTCAATAAGTTTGTAAACGCTATCCGAAACGATTTTGATAAATACCATGTGCTGCATTAAGTGCACCCACGAAAATCGCACGATTTTCGTGGGAACCCGCTAAACCGAAATTAAATCTATCTGGGTCCCCAAAAGTCTTTCGACTTTTGGGGGTTAAATTAAATTCAAACTTTAGGACGAAATCGTACCCGGCTCGATAGTTTTACCCGGCTCAATCTTGATTCCATTAGATAGCTTACTCCCCTTGCCGATTCGCACATCATCACCTAAAATGCAGCCATCCAGAATTTCGCTTTCCTCACCGATACAACAACGAGAGGCAACCAGGCAGTTCATCAGCCTGGCGCCCTTGCCGATTTTACAATCCTGCCATAATACCACCCCTCCTATTACAGCGCCTTCTTTCACACGACACCTTGCCCCCAATACGGCAGGCCCTCTCATTTTTGAATTCCTATCAATAAAGCAGGCTTCGCCGATTACTGCTGGCCCTTCAATTTGAGCTGAAGAGTGCACAAAGCTTTCGCCTTCAAATTTAATACCTTTGTCGCCTACATAGCGTCGAAGCAAATCGTGCTGTAATCTCAAATACTTATCTGGAGTGCCCATATCAATCCAGTAATCCTGGAACGGATAGCCATATATGGCCTGTCCTCTCTTCAGAAGCGGTGGGAAAACATCACGCTCAAACATGGAGAAGGCGTTGGGAGTGATGTAACTCAAAATATCAGGTTCCAAGATATATATACCAGCGTTGATCATATTCGTAGTGACCTTGTCCCGACTTGGCTTTTCTGTAAAACTTTTAACCCTGCCCCGACTATCTGTCTCCACTACTCCATAAATAGTAGGGTCATCTACAGGTGTCAAAGCCAAACTGGCTATAGCTTTATTCTTGCGGTGTAGCCGCATCATCACGCTCAGGTCAATATCAGTGAAAATATCCCCATTAAAAACGATGAAGGAATCGTCCAGGAACCTTTCAGCATTTTTCACTGCTCCGGCCGTTCCCATGGGAAAATCTTCTATCGAGTAAGTTATCCTAGCACCGAGCTTGCTGCCATCGCCGAAATAATCCTGGATCTGCTCAGGTGACTTTCCGACAGCGAGAACTATGTCAATAATATTGTGCGCTTTGAGATAGCCCACGAGGTGCTCAAAGAAAGGGCGGTTCACCACGGGAACCATTATCTTGGGAGTGTTACAGGTAAGGGGACGCAGCCTGGTCGCTTCCCCACCAACCAGAATAACAGCCTTCATTCCACCTAAATCTACCTTACACTAAGCACATGCGTCAATCTTTGTAAATAAGCAGCAAGATTTGCTTTGACTTCCCTTCTGTGTTACTTTTCCTTACTAAGAGGCTGTTCAAAATTACTGGATGCCGTTGTCTGATAAAACAGGCAATTACAGAATTTGTGAATGGGATTACTTCAGAGCAAGGAGGGAAGATAGAGGTGACGGTAAATAAAACGAAAGTGTCTATAATCCAAGGGGATATCACCAAACAAGCTACCGAGGCCATCGTTAACGCTGCCAACTCCAGCTTAATGGGGGGCGGAGGGGTGGATGGGGCAATACACCAGGACGGGGGTCCAGCAATACTAGAGGAATGCAAGAAAATCGTTGCCCAGCAAGGAAGATTGCCAACAGGCAAAGCTGTAATCACCACAGGGGGGAATCTCCAAGCACAGTATGTGATACATACTGTTGGTCCCATCTGGCATGGTGGCAGCAGAAACGAAGCTGAGCTTCTGGGAAGCGCCTATTACGAGTGCCTGAAATTAGCTACGGAGAACAAATTGGCCAGCATCTCCTTCCCTTCCATAAGCACAGGAGCCTATGGTTATCCCGTAGACGAAGCGGCAAAAATAGCAGTAAGCACCGTCGTTTCATTTCTTAAGGAGCAAGCGACATCCCTTAAAGATGTCGTGTTTGTCCTCTTCGATTCCCGGACTTACCAAAGCTACCACTCTTCTTTGCAAGTTTACACCAACCGCTTAGAAACGTAAGAAACCAAAATTTTAAGTCATAAATCCTAAATATTAAACAATGTCAAATGACTAAAAGCCTAACGCCCAAAAGGTTTTTAACTCTGAATTTTGATATTGCGATTTGTTTAGGATCTAGTGCTTTGAGTTTAGAATTTAACAGAAGAGCGGGGTGCGAGAAAAATAGAGTTGACCCCTTTACGTGTAGAATCCCTTAGGGTCGAATAGCCTCAGTAAAGTCACTTCCTTTTTAGCTACCGGCTGAGCTTCTTTTAAGTTAGGGCTGACCTTAAGTTCCCAGCCAACTTTTTCTTTTATCCCGGCTACGACTTCTTCTACTGCCTGGTTGGGTTTGGATGGAATATAGGTTGTCAGCGTAAAGGTTTCTTCGCCGCCAATCTTTTCGAAAACGCCAACATCTGTTACCAGCGTCTTCACATTCTTCCCACTGAAGGTAATATAGTGCACCTTTTCCACTAATCTCTGCCTTCCCGAGTTGATTACCGCTACAGTCTCTCTGTTACCGTTAGCTATATCGTTAGCTCCTCCCGAGCCGACTAGATATGTAACGCCGGGAAGTTTTGTAGAGTTCCCATTGCCATATTTATCTATCTGACCTCCTCCCAGAATACCCAAGCATTGATTCGCCGAGCCACCGACGAAGACTCCCAGCATGGTCTCATTATTGTTCAATATCTTGCACGTGTGCATGTTGTGATAGCTGAATATAAATGGGTCCGAGGCTCTGGGAAGGTGGCCAAACATGCCTATCTCAGCCATCAAATCCACGTCATAGCCTTTTTCTTTTAGTCTGTAGGTTGCCAGCCACCCTGCCAGATGTGGCAGCCCGACGCCGGCGAGTATCGTCTTGTATCCTCCCGCAATGAATTTGCCATTTATAACCTGCGCAGCGGTGACCACCATCCTCTCCAGCGAGTTCGGTTCTTTGTTGAAATCCAGATTTGGTATCTCAGCCACTGCTTCGTCCTTCCACGAATCCGAATGAGCCTTCCCTCTAAGGTAAAGAAGCCTGTCTCTACCGAGTTTGGCAAGATACTCGTTGTAGTCCTTGCAGTCCAGAATCCAGTACTTTATCCACTCCGAGAATTTTCGGTCGTCCCTTGATGCTTCCCGGCTTTCAGTGAGGAAGTCGTAATCGTCGAAGTAGTGTTCGAATTCAGGCAGGCCGCAATTTGGCATTCCCGCGGGGTGCGCTCCGTAAGGGACTTCGCAGACCGCCCTGACCATATAAGATGGAATCGGACAAGATGTGAGTGACCGCGTATATATTCCGTGGAAACGATTTTCTCTGCGCTGACGACGACTCCATGCTTTGCCCCCCAGGCCCCAAAGACATCAGCCCCCAATGGATAGGTAATGATTGTGTTCCCACAGCGGTCGGCAGCAGCGCCGTGGACCAGCGCAATATCTGGTCTCAAGGCGCTCATGAGCCCCACTTTCTCACCGGGGACAAACGGGTCATCGATGACCTTAAATGATTCCTTGTTTTCTTCCTCCATGGAGCTCCCCACAATTGACCTGGTGGGAATTACGCTCCAGCCCATTGCTCCAGCCAGAAGTCTCTGGGGGATAGTAAGCATCGTCCAGTTCTCGAACTCCACTTCACCGGAGAGGTAGGCTTTCTGAGCCACGGGATTCGGTCCCGGCGTTGGGTATACGTCACCGATGTAACTGGCTATGATTTTCTTGGCCAGTCTTCCGTGAATTAAAGACAGCACGGTTGCCGTGATGCCATTATTTATAATGGTGAACTCGGGGTTTTTGTCCCAGAACTCCCTGACAAGTTGATTGAATAGAGCTCCGCCTCTGCCGGCAAAACCGATGGACATTCCTTTTTTAACGTGCTGTTTTTATGGCTTTATCAAGGGGGCAGACCTTGTCTTCACCTTCGACTATGGGAAGTCGGAATTTCGAGTCTAGAAAAGCTTTTAATTCTTCTGTCTCCATCGTTGTACTCGAACGTAGTGGGTGGGGCTTCAATTTGTCCAGGGTAATAGTTTAGTCTTCCGAAAATCCTGGCTTATGCTATATCACCCCCCTCGCACTGTCAAGCGTTTTTCGAAACGCGGGTGCCTGATAGCGATTAGAGCCAGGCATGTCTTCTTTGGCTTGTCTGATTATACAGGGTATTGTATGATAGGGTAAAACTTGATTGCCCGGGATAGTTTAGTGCAGGCATTCAATTTATCGGCAAAGAAAAAACAGTCGAGTCAGAGATGGAGATAATCCCAGCCGTTGACATCAGGGGCGGCAGGTGCGTCAGGCTATATCAGGGTGATTATAACCAAGAAACTGTTTTTGATGAGGACCCCGTGACAGCAGCCTTGACCTGGTATTCACAGGGGGCACGATGGCTCCATATCGTCGATCTGGATGGGGCGGTTGCCGGTGAGCCCCAAAATATGGAGGTGGTTGAGGAGATAATAAAAGAGAGCGGCCTGTTAATAGAACTAGGCGGTGGTATCAGGCAAGAAAAGGTGGCAGAAAAACTGTTGCATCAGGGGGTAAGCCGTATAATTTTGGGAACTGCGGCGATAGAGAACAGGGAACTGGTAAAAAAGCTATCCCAGCAATTTGGCGAGGCTATCGCGGTTAGCCTCGATGCCCGGGATGGCAAGATAGCCATCCACGGCTGGCAGAAGAATACGGTTGTTGAGGTCCTCCAGTTAAGCCGAGAGATGGTTGATGACGGAGTAAGGCGCTTCATTTATACTGATATAAAAAGGGATGGCACCCTTACCGAGCCCAATTTTGCTATGATAAATAGAGTGCTTATTGAAGCAACTGTCCCTGTCATTGTGGCCGGGGGTATTTCCAAGCTGGAGCATTTACACAGGCTTAAGGAGCTTGGGGCAGAGGGAGCCATTATAGGCAAAGCACTCTATACCGGGGATATCAATTTGGGGGAAGCTATAATCAATTTCGGTTAAACCAACCCAAGAAAATCTTGCGATTTTCTTGGGCGCCGAGTTAATATTTAAAACAAATTTAGCGGGGTCCCCAAAAGTCTTACGACTTTTTGGGGTTAGTTTAGGAGGCACATGTTAAACTTTGATGATAAAGGCTTGATACCAGCTATTGTCCAGGATGCCAGGAATGGTGAAGTCCTGATGCTAGGCTATATGAATAAAGAGTCGCTAAAGCGCACATTAGCCAGCGGAGATGTCTGGTTCTATAGCCGCAGTCGGCAGGAATTGTGGCACAAGGGAGAAACCTCAGGCAATTTCCTCAGACTGAAGTCCATCATCAAGGACTGCGACAGCGATACTCTCCTTATAAAGGCTGAGCCTACAGGCCCAGTATGTCACACCGGCAATCAGACTTGCTTCTTCCAGCAATTGGAGAGCGAAGACACAGTGTAAACACTGTAACCTCTTCATCCCTTTATTATGTACTGCCGCTAGAATCAGCAGCCCTGTCAATCTCGATGACCTCTTTTAGTGCCGATATAGCAGCCTCTAGTTGACTATCGTCAGGTTCCCTGGTGGTTATAGCTTGCAACATCAGCCCTGGGGCCAGGAGAATTCGGACCATCTTATTCTTGATATGGCCTGCTCCGAATTTCATGATTTCATAACTAATAACAGCGATAACCGGGATGAGGATTATGCGGGACAGTATGAGTATCCATAAGGTTGGCCGACCAACCAAGGCGAAGACAAAGATAGCTATGATTAGAACGATAAATAAAAAGGCAGTGCCGCAGCGAGCATGGGCAGTAGAATAATTCTTAACCGACTCCACTTCCAAAGGGACGCCTGCCTCATAGGCATTCACTACTTTATGCTCGGCTCCGTGGTAAGCAAAGACTCTCTTAATATCAGGCATTAACCCTACTAATTTGAGGTAAGCGATGACAATGCCAATACGGATAAGTCCCTCAAGGACAACACTCAGTAGAGCAGAATTGACGTAAGGGTAAATAAGGTAGCGGGTGGCGAAGAGAGGAACCATGAAGAAGAGGGCTACACCCAAAGCAAGACTCGCGGCTACGGTTCCCCATAAAAGCGCTGTAGGTATTTTCTCTCCTCCTTCCTCTGCTGCGGCAACTTGAGCAGAGTGAAGTAATGACTGCGTGCCCAAAACCAGGGTTTCAACGAGAACGATGATTCCTCTTACTAAAGGCATTTCTCTGAGACGCCCTTTATATATGCTGGCCAGGGGCTGCTTCACTGTGTTTAATTCTCCATTGGGCTGGCGTACAGATATAGCCACGCCTTCCTTCCCCCGTATCATCACCCCCTCAATGACTGCCTGGCCACCGTAATGAAAAGACTTTTCCATTAGCGCCTCAATCTCACTAGCTGCCTAAAGCTAAGACTGCAATCTTGTCTCATCATGAAAAATCCCTAATCGTATTATGATAAAAATGGCTGAAAATATAAAGTTTATCTCCTGAAGTAGCGGCGATAAACGAATTTCTAATTTCCCAAGGTAAGCTTAAAAGTAAACACTGCCCGCGGTCAAACAGCCGCTGTCACAACAAGAAATAACGGGCCCCAAAGCCTCCGACTTGGCATAAAGAAATAGAGACTTGAATGTATTCTATCATTTCATCTTGTATCGCTTCTTAAAGCGCTCCACCCTTCCCATGGAGTCGACTATCCTTTGTTCACCCGTATAAAAGGGGTGGCATTTACTACATACTTCTACCCTGATTTCTGCCATAGTTGAACCAATTGTGAAAGTATTACCACAAAGGCAAGTCACTTTAGCATTATCATAATACTTAGGATGGATTTTATCCTTCATTTGTAAACGCTCACCTTCTTTTTGTATCTGGTTGCCGGCTCATATTTAACATAGCCGTCTATTAAGGCAAAGAGGGTATAATCTCTCCCCACGCCAACATTGTTTCCCGGCAGTATACGAGTCCCGCGTTGCCGAACCAAGATAGTTCCAGCGCGAACTTGTTCTCCCCCATACCTCTTCACTCCCAAGCGCTTAGCTTGACTGTCCCGCCCATAACTTGTGCTGCCACCACCCTTTTTATGTGCCATACCTACTTTCCTTTACCCTTAACAATTTCATTTACCAATATTTTAGTATAAGCCTGGCGGTGTCCCCTCTTGCTTCGGTAGCGAACTTTGGACTTATATCTAAATACGATAACCTTTTCTCCCTTAGCTTCCCCTAAAGATGTAGCCACAACCTTAGCCCCCTTAATAATAGGATTTCCTACAAGGGTATTTTTATCTTCCCCAATAAATAATACTTTATCGAGCTCAACTATGTCGCCTTCAGGGACATCTAAACGCTCAACCTCTATTGTTTGCTTTGGGGCTACCTTGTACTGCTTGCCACCTATTTCGATAATAGCGTAAATCTTCTCACCCCCATACAGAAAGGGGAATTCTAGCACCCCAAATTGCCCGATGTCAATATAAGAACGCTGGGGTGGCAACAACATATGGTTATTGTTCAACGAGGATTGTATTGGCTCACTCTAGGCTATAGTTTGTACAATTTGTTAAGAAAAGTCTGGGTGAAAGAAGTCCTTGATATTAATTTCTTAACATTTCTGTTATAACATTAAAGAGGCGTCAAGCATCGCCAGGAGACTAGGGATGGCAGGCAAAAAGATTTTAGTAGTCGATGACGATGTAAAGACCGTGGAGTTGGTCGAGCTCTACCTAGACCGGGACGGCTATCAGGTTCTAACTGCTTATGATGGTATTGAAGCTCTGCGCCTGGCTCGAGAAAGGTGCCCCGACCTCATTGTTCTTGACCTTATGCTGCCCGACATTGATGGACTTGAGGTCTGTCGTGTCCTCAGACATGAATCCGATGTACCAATCATTATGCTTACTGCCAGAACTACTGACCAGGACAAGCTAACGGGCCTGGGCTTAGGGGCCTTACTGCCAGAACTACTGACCAGGACAAGCTAACGGGCCTGGGCTTAGGGGCCGACGACTATGTGACCAAGCCTTTTAGCCCTAAGGTGCTAGCGGCTCGAGTACGGGCAGTGCTAAGGCGTCTTCCCGGAGAGCGTGGCCCCGACCAGATTAAGCGTGGTGAACTTAGTATGAATTTTACGAAACACGAGGCGTGGTTTTCCGACAGACCACTGAATTTGACCAGTGTTGAATTTAAGTTACTGGGAGTTCTCGCCAAGGAGCCAGATAGAGTCTTTAGCCGGGCAAGCCTTATTGAAGAGGCCTTGGGCTACGATTTTGAAGGTTTCGACCGCACTATTGATGTTCACATCCTCAACCTACGCCGAAAGCTGGAGCCAGACCCCAGCCAGCCCAGATATATAAAGACGGTATATGGAATCGGCTATAAGTTTGTCGGAGGTGAACAGTGATACATAGGTTGTGGTTTCGTCTCTCGATAACTTTCGCCGTGATAATAGTGGTGACCGTCGGCACCATATATTTCTTCGTCAGTCAACGCATCGCTGTCGAAGTGGAATATTATGAGCAAATAAGTGCGGAATATCGTACCAAGCAAATACAATCTAGTCTGTACATCCATTATTGGGAGAAACAAAGCTGGGAGGGTGTCCAGTCCGTAGTTGAAGATGCGTCGAGTGTCGCCGGGACACATATTATATTGACCGATGCCAATGGGATAGTCATAGCTGATTCACAGGGAAAACTTTTAGGGGAGTATTATAACCCTGACTCACCAGACAGTCCTATCGAGCTGACCTGGGGCCCAGTGATT
>JGI2173J19968_10000479_pt1 | contig 14883 bp, 17 predicted proteins | sample DeeMarSWOR136_30_FD_19968 | JGI IMG/M metagenome (IMG submission 19968) | reverse complement strand
TGTTTCTTTAAAAAAATAGAGCGCGCGTATACCTGAAAACCTTTTTTCTCACAAGAAGCAAAGTATCCACTCAGGGTAATAGTAAAGAATTTAAAACAGTGTTGCTGGCTACTATAGAGAGGTTGAGGATATTCATTGGAGTTTATCATTGAAACTAAGGATCTAACAAAGAGATATGGCTCCTTAGTTGCTGTAGACGAGCTTGACCTAAAGGTTAAAGCAGACACTGTTCACGGCTTCTTAGGCCCTAACGGCGCTGGAAAAACCACAACACTCAAGATACTGGTCGGATTGTTAAGACCCGACGGTGGATCAGTGAATGTTCTGGGTCAAGAGCTTGGTTGGGACAAGCCGGACGTGAGGTCGAGAATAGGCTACATGCCTGAACTCCCAAAGTTGCCTAAGCATCTGAAGGGAACGGAGCTCCTCGACGTATACGGCAGAATGTACGGCATGACCAAGGAAGCGCGTGAAAAACAGATACCTGAGCTTCTCGACATGGTTGGTTTAAAGGAACGAGGAAACGATCTTATCGGCAAGTACAGCAAGGGTATGCAACAGCGATTAGGCATGGCACAGGCACTGTTGAACGAGCCTGAGTTGGTCATCTTGGATGAGCCGGGTCTTGGCTTAGACCCTGTTGGAATGGTTGAGGTCCGGGAAACAATGAAGGAAATTGCGAAGGAAGGCGTCACCGTTTTTCTTTCGTCGCACCTTCTACACGAGGTTGAACAGATTTGCTCTCATGTTACAATAATTAACAAGGGAGTTGCGGTAGCTTCGGGTACGCTTAAGCAGATATCTGCGAAGGTCAAGGGACCTGTGACAATAGAGGCTGAAGTTAATAAACTCTCCAAAGCTGTTATCAAAAAAGTGAAAGAACTACCCTTCGTGACTGAGGCTTCTAGAGAAGGAAAAAAACTCTTGGTCGAGATTAAAACTCGAGACGACGTCAGATCTCAGGTTTCTGAGGCCATTACAGCTGGGGGAGGCATAGTCATATCCATAAATCTGAGGGGAGAAAGTCTAGAGGATGTGTTTATGGATCTTCTTGCTGAACGCAAGCGCGAAAAAAAGGAGGTCGCAAAATGAGTGTAAGCCACACGGGTTGGACAGCGAAGTTTCTTGCAGTGGTTAGGTACGAGATACTTTGGAACATCCGAAAGAAGAAGTTCCTTGGAATGCTTGTTGTTGCGTTTGCTCTAACCACTTTAGTGTTGGCTTTAGGCCACATCGCAAATGCCCTTGGTGGTCCGCCCGTAGAACCTAACCCGGATTTCGTGATTGGCTCTAATGTAGGTTTAGGTGGGTTTGTATTTTTGTTGTTTGCGATAGTAACTGCAATGAATACTGTTTCAGCGGAGTTTGAGAGTGGAACTATTGTTCCGTTGTTAGCCAAACCGGTATCAAGGACCACCGTGTTTTTTGGCAAACTGTTTGCAGCATTCTTGACGCTTTTGGCAACATACTGCTTTCTGATGATTTACATGACTATAGGTGGCTTTGTCGTGTATGGGCCTCAAAATAACCTGCATCTTGTTCCGCTCTCTCTTCTTGGAGCCATTTTCAGCACTCTGATATGGATAGCATTCGTTCTGTTTTTGGGCACGCTCTCTAGGAGTTCCTTAATGGCTGCTCTTGGAACCTTGGGCATCTGGGTGGGGACAACGATAATTGGTTCAATAGTTGGGATGCTTGCAGGGCAAGGATGGATTCTCACCTACATTCCTGGCAGCGGTAGTACTGGATCCGTTGGTGGTCCACCTTCGGGTCTGGGTGCCGGCACCGCAGTTTCAACAGGCACAGACAGCATAGGTCCAAACCTCATAAATTACATTCTGCACCCATCATGGCAGGTTACGTACTACAAAATTAACATAGGAGGAACCACTCCAGGGCAGAGTTGGATTAGACTCTACTCAGAACCCTTCTCCAACGTCATCTTGACATCAATTAGCGTAGCACTCGTCTACTTCATCGTCTTTGTTGCAATCTCATGGTACGTTTTCAGACGCGCTCAAGTAACTGAATGAAAATGAAAATAGACCATCCAACATTCGCAACTATTCTGTTGCAACAAGTATATTCTCTTTTCAGGCGAGGATTCACTCCTCTTGGCTTTAACCTTAGACCGTAGGTGCGTTCAATTACTATGTCTAGATTTCAGCTTTTGTCAAGAATTCCTCCGCGTTTCTGAGGGCTATCTTATGAAATACGAAGGTTACGACGAGAGCTACAACTGCGCTTATTGAAACTGCGACGTACAGATCTATTTTTGGTAGGTAGATGGAAATGGGTATGTACCTCATCGTGACTGCGTGCAGAAGGAGCGGAGAGAAAATCGCCAACGCTAAGACAAAGCATAAGAGACCATAGACTAGAACCGTTAACGGCCTAACCATTCTAGGCCTTGGAACTTCAGTGAAGTCGGCTCCCTTTATTCCTGCTCCGAGGGAAACTGCCCCTAAAGCAAAGATTAGCAGAATGGATTCTATTAACAACGCTATTACAATGTCTAAGGAAGGACGGGCGAGTAGAATTCCAACGACACCACAAAACAACATTACCACAAATGAAAAGATGGTTACAAAGGCGTACTTACACTTGACTAGGCTACGCGCAGTGATGGGTGAAGAAAAGAAAAGCCATACAGACTCGCCTTCCTCGCCGATTATCATGAGGCCCAACATAAAAACCATTATACTTCCGGGCACCAAAAGAATCCAGGCGAAGAGGAACCGAGAACCCCCTGACGAGAAATATCCACCTGACGCCCCCAGATACTGCATCAAAGGCATAAGTATGAAAACCAGAGGCGTTATGAAAATATACATGAGTTCCCGACGTCTCGTAAAGGCCTTAAAGTCCTTTTTTATCACGGCCGCTTCCAAGGATGAAAAACCAAGCTTCCCCAAAAAGCCAACCTTCGGAGCGTAGACTCCTCGCGAGATCGTGATTGCTGGCGGCTCATACAACCCAAATCTGGCGTTCAACTTAACTGCAACATAGAAGAGAACCAAGACAAATAGAAGGGAAGCCAGAGAAAAAACAACGGTTTGCGCAAGTAACCCACTCATAAAAGCAGCTACGGACATTCCTAACCAGACGTAGGGGAGGAACCAAACTGCGTTTTGGGCGCCAGCAACAGCTTCGATGAGGGCAATTGAGCCTGTGCCAGAAGTAAAGGCGAACCAGACTACGTAGAAGACTATCAAGAAGAGCATGGAGCCTAAGAATCTCACCCAAACTGCTGCCTTTCCGGTAGATTTGTACACGGCTCCGGTGAGCCTGACCTGCAGAATTCTGAAAATCTCAGTAGTCGTGCTGGCTAGGAAGGCGCTGGCTAGCAGAGCAAGAATTGTTATGGTCGCAAGAGGTATTTGTTCTAAGTAAATGGAGACTGTGGTTATCGCTGAAATCAAAAGAATAAGGAAAGCCAAGGGGGTACCAATGAGGTTGGCCAAAGTGGAAGCAAGGGTGTGTTCCTCCCATGTGATGGGTAGCCAGTAGGGAGGTTGAAGAGAGGCCCTAACACCCATTCGTTGAATCTGCCTCATCATAGTGAAGACAAGACTGAAAATGAGAACCAGAGTGGGGATTGATAGAAAAAGGGAAAGGGCGCCCTCATCGAACAATACCTTCAGGTCTGGGTCAGATACTCCAGTGTAGAAACTCCCAGCACCTATTCCTATTGCCAATCCTAGAAGACAAGCTCCTCCATACAGCAAATACTGAAAGATTTTTCTCTCTCGATACCTCCTTAACCTTTGCCCTCTAACCAGTCTGCCAGCTTTTATCTCAACGCTTATCAGTCGAAAAACGTTCCTCCAGTTCATTTCAAAAGCGCCTCAACCACCTCTCTAATATCTTCTGTTCTCGTGAGTTTCAGGAAAATGTCTTCCAAGTCTGACTCAGGCAGCCTCGCCTTTTGGCTCAACTCCTTCATGGTGCCCAACGCCAGCAACCTTCCTTCGTACATGATGGCGATGCGGTCGGACATNGCTTGGGCAATCTCTAGGATGTGNGTTGACATAATCGTTGTTACTCCCTGCGTAGCNAGTTTGCGGAGGAGGTCTTTTACGATTCTAGCCGACCTTGGGTCTAAACCGCTTAAGGGTTCGTCTAAGAGTAACAGTTTTGGTTTATGCATAAAAGCTGAGATGAGGGCGATTTTCTGCTTCATTCCTTGAGAATAACTACTTATCATGTCGCCCTCTCTACCCTCTAATTCCATAGCCTCTAGGTACTCTTCGATTCGAGCCTTCTTCTCTGACGCATCTAAACCGTAAATGTCACCTACAAAGTCTAAGTATTCCAACCCTGTTAGAAACTCGTATATACGCGGGGACTCGGGAACGTAACCCACCTGCCTTTTCACTGAAATGGGATCATCTTCTGCCTTTATGCCCAAAACGCTCACAGATCCTGAATCTGGCTTGACCAGTCCTAGAATAATCTTTAAGGCAGTGGATTTTCCTGAGCCGTTCGGACCCAAGAGACCAAAGATCTCACCATATTTGACGTCTAAGTCGACGTAGTCTACGGCCACGATGTCAGCATAACGTTTAGCCACTTTCCTCAACTTTACAGCCTCTGCGGTTGAAACCATGAAGAGCGACCCAATTCAGAAATGGGCGGAGGTGTGCATAATTAATTTTTCGACTTTCCTAGAGTCTTTTTATCATTTGTTACTTGCGCTTGTATTGTCAATGTTTGTAAGAACCTCGGTTTGCTTACAAAAAGCATCTAGCGTATATTAAATGGTTTATGAAATAACTTTGAGCAGGTCGGACCGTGCTATTATGCCGACAACGTTTCCTTTGCGCGTAACAAGCACGGCTGAGTGATCCTCTAATAAGGGACGGATCATTGTTATGCTCGTGTCTTCTGGCACAATTGGCAAGGGCGGCTGCATTATAGTTTCAACATTTTCTTCGGCTAGGTTTGAGCTNAGGTTTCGAACAATGTCTTCCTCTGTGATCGTGCCTACAACTTTTCCGCGTTCAATTACGGGCAACTGCGATATTGCATGTTTTATCATGAGTTCGCCTATTCTCTGAATTCTCTGTTTTGGTTTAGCAAAGATAACATCCTTCGTCATAACCTCCTTGCATTTTTTGCCTTGTCCCTCGGTGAGGACTCGAAGAATCTTATTGATCGTTGAAAGCCTAGGGTCTACCTTTCCCTTTTCGATCTTGGCAATATGCGCTTGTGAGATACCCACCAGTTCCGCAAGTTGCCTTTGGGTGAGCCCAGCTTCTATTCGAAGCTTCTTGACAGTGAAGCCTGTAACCATCATTTTTCCATAACCATCAGTTATTTTTTATGTTTCAATAGATATCGCAAGATATATATTTGTTGCCTTTTATTACCCTTCGCCAAGGTGAAATTTCATGGCTAGAAACATACTTGTTGACAGTCTGAAGCAGACTCCACTTGAACAGCAAAAACTTGAAATTGTGGAAAGAAAGGGGCTTGGTCATCCAGACTATATCTGTGACAGCATCATGGATGGCATCTCTATCAGACTTAGCCAAGAGTATCTAAAGAAAGTTGGAGCTATAATGCACCATAACGTTGACAAGTCTCTACTAGCTGCGGGAGAAGCCGAAACCAGGTTTGGCGGAGGCATAATTAAAGAGCCCATGCTCCTTGTGATCGGTGACAGAGCCACCTTCGAAGTCAATGACATCAAAATTCCTGTGAAAGAAATCGCCATCCAAACAGCTAAAAAATGGTTTAAAGAGAAACTTAGAGTAGATCCTGAAAAGCACGTTAAATATCAAGTGGAGTTGAAGCCAGGGCATCCCGAACTCGTAGACATTTTCAGAAGAAAAAAAGGCAAACTGCTTGGTGCCAATGATACATCTGCAGCTGTAGGCTACGCACCCATGACCAGAACAGAGAAAACGGTTCTCAAAACCGAGCAATATGTGAATTCTTCGAAATTTAAGAAAAAATTTCCCGAATCGGGTGAAGATGTCAAAGTTATGGGACTTCGCAAGAACAACGATTTGCGTCTAACCATCTCGATGGCTTTTGTGGATAAATATGTGAAAAGCGAAAACGATTATTTCCGAAAGAAAGCAGAGATTCTTGAGGATATCAACGATTTTGTGAAAGAAGATTCGGACTTCGGTAGCATTATGGTGCGTTTGAACACGTTAGATGTGAAAGGAAGAGAAATGAATGGTATATATTTGACAGTGCTGGGCACAAGCGCGGAAAGCGGAGACTCCGGTCAGGTTGGAAGGGGTAACCGAGTTAATGGAATCATTCCGCTAAACCGACCATTATGCTCAGAAGCAGCAGCAGGAAAAAACCCTGTAAGTCATGTTGGCAAAATCTACAACAGTTTGACTCATCACATAGCCGACCGCATATGTAAGCAGGTGCCGGAAATCGAAGAAGTCTACATCTGGTTACTGAGCCAAATAGGCAAAGCCATAGACCAGCCAGCAATAGCAGCAGCACAAGTCGTGATGAAGCCAAACAATTCCTTTAACAGTGTCAAGAGACAAATCAAAGAAGTGGTCAACACTCAACTAGAAGACATCGAAAAATTCTGTAGCGATTTGGCACAAGGAAAAATCCAAATCTGCTAAATTTTGGATCAATCTGCAAAGTGTGGGTTTCTTGTTGTTGCGGAATGTTGGAGTTTACACCACTCAGATAGTATAAAGCGTTGAACAAGATATCTGCGCCTAATTATTGACTACGNAGCTTTCTGAGTACGAGATAGATTGTGAGATAGGCGACATAGCAAGTAATGAAATAAATTGGAATTGAAAATCTGTGATTTATAACCATATCTTCATAATACCCAGCAGCTGGCTGACCAACAATCGGAAATGTTAGGTATGTTGGAAAGAACATGAAAAATGCAAAATCCGTATAGTAAATTGTTACTGTGCTATAATCACCTCTATACATACCTCCATAGGGCACGTTCCACTCTATAATTGAGGCAATAACTGAAAGACTCCACCAAACCAGTGCTATAACACCAACCAGGAATATTAATGCCCACTGTGGGATACGAAACTTCAATCCCTCAACTCTCTGCAATACGCTTTGAGTGTGTTTTTCTAATTAAACGCAAAATCCCATGCCCATTTAAATCTATAGGTGAAGGAATGCTCTCCTTAAATCTTTAATGCAACTTCAGATGAAATGACGTATAAGGAAAGACGAGTGACTTGGACAAAAGAATTGTGTTTGCAGGTGGGATGTGTTTTTCAGTAGGCGTTGCTCTTTTTGTTCTTGCTTGGAGTTTAGGTGGTTCTGGATATGCGATTTGGGTTGTGCTTCTCGCTCTTATAGTCTCAGGAATTGGTTTTGTCATCTTCTCCTATGGTGCTACAGCAGGCCTATTCAAACCTGAATGGGTGTATCAAGAGACCCCTGGATACCAGAAGTGGTTCTTAAAAGCTCTCGCATACTTGGGGCTTGCTTTGGGTTTACTTGTAGCTCTGATGGTGATCGCTGCTCTCGTTCTATTCTTATTGCAGATGACATAATTGAAGGATTCTATGGCACGCTTCTTGTATTCCTCGCAACGATGTTGGCCGGTATAGCTTTTAGGATACTGTGTGTAGTTGCTGATTTCTGGGTTGTCAGGCACCATATTTTCGTTCATTAGATAGTGTATTACGAAATAAGCTCATTTTGGGCTTTTCTCGGACTGGATGAATGTTGGATTTAACACTCGCACCAAAGTGTTAAATGTTCATTCAAGAATGCTGCGCCATATATTAGCCGAACTTTGCTTGTGCAGAATTAGGTTTCCACGATTCTTATTGTAGTATCTTTGAATCTGTCGTTCCTGTTGAAAGGGTTACCCCAGCCGTGATAGCCAACTATTACTCCTCTTATAGTGTAATTTCCTGGTTGGAGCTGATAGCGAAAACTATAATGCGTTAATGTTCTTGTGTGCCGACTGAGAGGGGCTATGTGAATTTCAGTATCTATCCAAAGGAACCCCATGGAATCTGACCATTTATAGAGTTCGTTGTTGTCTTCATCAAGTATTATGAAATCATGCCTATAAGATGTGCCGAAATGTAATTTCACTGGTGCCAAAGTAGGGTTGAACAAAGTCAGATGGACACTTATCGTTTCGTTGAGCGTATATGTCCTTTTGTCTGTCCGAACTTCAAATGTTAGAAAGTGATGAGTAAAATGTGGGATAGCTGCGATTACACTGACAATAACATAAGCTCCAAACACAACCACCAGTAAGAGAAATATTGGAATCCTCCAAATCCTCTTTGTCAAAACCTTCTTTATCCTACTGGCCAATTCTACCTCTTCAACTTCAATAGTAGAACATTTTCCTTAAATCTTTGATGCAACCTGAAATGAAGATTAGAGATTAGCATATCTGTCTGTTCCACGTCTTGTATTTATTAACCTCTTCAATACTGTAGAAATTGGATAGGTATGCTGCTTTCTATGTTCATATCGTTGCTTTTGGCAAGAAAGTTAAGAGGCGTAACATATGTTTTGTTGACCACAGTTGCTTTGCTATACATATCCCTTCTGTCCTTCGGACTGCCAACTCTGGGTCCTTACAACCCAACCCCAGATCTTATTCCTTTTCCGTTGTCTTTCCCTTTCTACTCTATCAACACTGTTAGACCACGTTCATTTTGGACGTTCACAGAGATGGCTGAATCATACGAACTTTACTTCATGACCAGCAGAATTGCAGAAGTCTGGGAAGAGCGTTCTCATTTTCAGTTCAATTATCTTGAAGATTTGTTTCCCTTTTACTGTTATTTCCTGTTGATCAACATAGTAGGTGCAATTTTGGGGTATGGATTAAGCAAATCAAAATCCATATGGAGATATTTCGGTAGAAGAAAATCTGAAACGCACTATTTGATGTCGTAATGACGATATGGATCTTCCTTTTCTATTTGCAGAAACTTGTCATAGATTCTTTGAGCAACGGCTTTCAACTCATCGGGAAGGTTGGGGTCATCATATAACACTCCTTTATGAGCCCTAAGCCTGAGCTTCACCCAAAAATAATCGTTCTTCTTCAGGGCATAATCCATCTCAAATTCCTGAGCGAAGAAGTGGGCTCTGTAAATCACTTCTTTAGGAGAATCGACTATCACACGCTTATCGATTTTTCTACCCATCTTTTTCAACTCACTCATTTCAACCAGTTCATGTATCATCAAATATTCATTACCAAGAACGTCACGCAAAGTAGCTATGTCCTCAGAGAAGATCTCCCCTGTCATCCAATCATAGAATTCTTTAGCCGAAACATCTTGCGCTTCATAGTCTAAGTCTCGAATTATTTTCATAGCTGCATCTATTTTTTCTTGGATTTCATCCAACATTTTATCACCTAAAAGAGAAGATAAAATGAAGTTAATATAAAAGCTACATAACCCATTCAGGTTGCATTATTAATTTAGGGAACACACTGAGAATGGATGACATCATTTCAAAACGCAAGTCATCTCAAGAGAATGTGAAAATGGCTTTCTTCTTAAGCCAAAAGAAAAGTCGCATATAAAGTAACAGATAAGTTACTACGCTTCCTCCAAAAATCACAGGTTCGATTCCCCTGCTAAGAGAAGACGCATTAAGAAGCATGAGTGCTCCAACTCCAACAAAGGGAGCAGCGAAGAAACCAGCAATAAACAACAGCAAAAGAGGGACAAATTTCCATCGAGCTTGAATCCTCTTTTCTGAAACGAGCAAACCTATGAAAACACCACACAAAATTAAGCCAATTGCTGAAACCCACCTTATCATAATTTCATATTCGCTTCCCAAAACGTTGAATAATCTTAGAAACCAAAAAGAAAACAAAAAGACCGTAAAGCCAATCACAAACACATATAACGGTTTTATTAAACTCATTATGTCTCCAAGAAAAATAGAATTTATCCAAGCTATTTAAACGTTGTACCTTTCTAGTCTTCTGCTTCATCTTGCTTGATATTCTTGTTCTTCTGCTGTAGACTATGACTGCAGTGTTGCTATAATGAATAATGACATCGGGGGTTGTGCAGAAGGTGGAGTAGGTGGAGAAGGCACTATTTCTTCCGCTGGTTTCTGCTTTCTGCGTATCAGGAAGGTCACTGCAGTTGCGGCTATCGCTATTGCTACTATTATCAGACTATAGAAAACTGTTGGGTCTATGGGAAGTCCTAACGGTTGAGCTTGCCACATGTTTGTTTCTGTTGCCTTAGCAATTACCGTAATGTCTCCTAAACCGATGGCTGATCCAACCATTATTCCGGTTTGTTTATCCCAGTAATAGGTGAGCTCGGTTCCAGACTCTGAGAAACTTGCATAAATCACTGTTCTTCTTGCTCCGGCATAACTTTTTGTGGTCTCTCCGTCAATCGTTATACTGTCATACTCACTCACGTGAACGGAATCTCCAGTTTTGCAGTTAGCTGGAATGATTAATCCTGAGAGAGGGCCTCCGCCACCAGGCACAATCTTCACGATCATTCTTTCGTCCTGCTCTGTTTCATCAGTCACAATCTCCACGGTCACGGTCCCTTCGTGCTCTGTTCCATCAGACATGTGTATGGTCACTTTTACAGTGGCGTTTGTTTCTTCAACGCTCAGAAATTCCACCCTCATCCATGTTGGAAGCGATATTCCAGAGACACCAGCAACAGTGTATTCGAATTCTATCCAGTCGCCAGTCTCAACGCCAACTTGGGCGTAGGCTCCAAAAATTCCAGCTGCTGTGATTATTACAACACTCAGAATCATCAATAATACAAGTCTTCTACTCATTTCGCATCATGCTCTCCTATGCCCTCTTTAATTTTTATTGCTTGTGGAAGAAATTAAGGTTACCTTATGGTTGCACTAATAATCTAAGGCACACACAAAAAAAAGGGAGTTTGCAGGAGATATCTCCACTTCTATCGGATTAGTCCAAATCTGCTAGTTTCTGATAGGTTAGCGGATAGTGATAATTTATCTATTGAATTATACGAGTCAAGATTTGGTTGATAATTTCAAAAGTGTGGATCAAATGAATAGAGTTTTCACCGGGACTTATCGAGACATCTGAAGCGGAATCCCTTATTGGTGCAGATGCACTGAATGAGTTTATATTGGAAAGGGTTGTTGATATCGTCGCGCGCTTGCCGTCACGTGACGGCTGAACTCTTAAGTGACAGTTTTTGCGCTATTCTGCTTAGAAGGCTTAGCCATGGGCTCAAAATTGATAGTTATAATCGCAACTGGTGATCGAGAAAAAGCTTTGGCAGGTTTGATGTATGCTCGCAATGTTTTGAAGAACAAATGGTTGGATGATATCAAAGTGGTGTTCTTTGGACCTTCTGAAAAATTGGCTATTCTCGATGGAGAAATATTAGGTTTCATTAAAGAGATAACCAGTGAGAGTGACTGCTTTGCCTGTAAGGCTATCTCCGACAAAGAAGGCGTGTCAGAGAAGTTGGAAGAAGCTGGAGTAAAAGTTGAATATGTCGGAACGATTGTGTCGAATGCAATCAAGAAAGGCTATTTTCCAATGGTTTGGTGAGAGTGAACACGTTGATGAAAAATGAGTACAGAGAGCATCTAGAAGGGCGCAAAATGATCGCAGAAGACATTGACTTCGCTGTGAACGCAGTCAGAGAGTTTGAAAAGCATCTTGAGAGAAAGAACACATCTCTCGAATCTGCAGATCTAGAGGCACTCAAGGACTATATCTCACTTCTCATAGAGGAAGGCAAGAACTCATGGGAAAGACTTGTCGCAATTGCTCGCTACTGCAACTTACTAAAAAAGAACGACTACTACGTCTACTTCACATCAATCTTAGGCGCCAGAAACGTGCTGCCTGACATAGGCGAGAGGCTAGCAGCTATTGCAGGAGAAGAAACTCGACACAAAGTCTTTCAAGGGTTCATGTTGCCACAACTAGGATTACCCCAAGAGAACTATCCAAGACTCACCAAAAAGATCATGGACAAGATGGAGGCTGAACTGCCCAATGAAACATGCAAGAAAATCCTTACGTGGAACTACCACAAAGTGCCTGCTGAAGCTTTCAAGGAGAAAAAGGAACGATTTGAGAAGGCTCCAAGTATCGATGAGTACTTGAAGGGTGAACATAAGAGGCTCGTAGAGGAACTGGAAAGATTCATGAAAGACGACCAGATTTGGTATGAGCAGGAGATTACCCCAGCTGTTCTCGAGTTCGTGAGGGGCAACCAAGAGATCTGCACCGGTGTCAGGCAAGGCGATAAAATCTACGTGACCAAAATGCCTTACGCGCCGAAGCAGTACCTGAAGGAGCAGGATCCCACATTGAAGAGATACTACGCCTGCCACTGCCCACTCACGAGATCAGCCATACTAGAAGGAAAACCCAAGATCTCACCTATGTTCTGCTACTGCAGCGCGGGCTTCGAAAAAGTGCATTTCGATGTAATATTCGGCGAATCAGTTGAAGTAGAGCTGATTGAGAGCGTCCTCAAAGGAGACGTGCGATGCCGCTTCGCTAACAAGATCCCGAGAGGCAAGATGAAATAGTGCACGAATGTTGTGAGTGTCATGAAAGTTTCACTGCTCCCGCGTGAAGAACTATCACCCTCTCAAATACTGAAATGGAAAAGAGAAATGCAACTGATCGTAAGGCCAGCCGTTGTCGTATCAACGGTTAGCAAAGAAGGAATTCCGAATGCAGCGCTGAAAACGAATTTCATGATTCTCAAAGCGCTGGAGGCTGTGGCGTTTCATTGCTATCCATTTCACGATACTTATGAGAACATCGTTGACACCAGCGAATTCGTTGTGAACCTGCCATCTGAGGAGATAGCCGAAAAAGTCACGGTCACAGCCGTGGATTTTCCTCACAACATCAACGAAATAGAAAAGGCTGGATTGACCGCCATCCCTTCTGAGAAAGTCAAACCGCCGAGGATAGCAGAATGCAAATTGCACATGGAATGCAAACTGAAATGGTGTAAAGACACAATCATAGTCGGAGAGGTTATTGCAGCATCTGCTGACGAAGATCTGATCCAAGGTAGTTATGAAGAAAGACAGAACAGGCTAAAGCAAATATTGTTCCTGGGAGACTGGAAATACGGCAAAATCGGCGACATAAGTGACCTCCCACACAAAACATATGATGGTTATGTGAAGCAGTATCCTTTCAGAATAGGCAAGACCTGAAGGCATCCACAGATAAACGAACACGCTTCAAATAATGTTGAAGCTTGTTCATAGTTTCGATCCACTCTTCCGGAATACGTTCTGCATCCTTTTTCTTCTGTTGAAGGTTTCTCAACTAGTAATTCCTTCCACAATCGTTCAGTTTCGTCTAGTAGGTTTTCTATGATAAGATTCTCGGAAACAAGAGTCTTGACATGTTCTTCGCCGATTACTTTAGGCTGAGAAAAATGCAGCGGAAAATCTAGTCTAAGTTTCGGAACTTTTTTCTCCTTTGGGTTTTAAGTAACCTTTTTTTTCCTGCGGTATGAAATCAGATTAGTCACATTTTGAGTTGTTGTATGCATCCAGCAAATCTTTTAGCCGCAAGGCATTTCGCCTTTCCTCGCCTTGAGGATCAGAGCCTACGGTGTATTCCGTCAAGAATTCGTCAGCGTCTTCGATGACTTCATCTATATCTGCCGATTCATCACAGTAACAGAAATCTGGACAAGCTCCAGACAACCTATTCAATTTTGCTGCAATCAGCTGAGCAGCAAGCATTCGAGTCGCATCTTTTGCATTAGCCCCTTCCAGTATATCAATAGCCTCTTCTTTCGTGTAATTGACATCTCCTATCTTTATCCAGTCTGTAGGCCATTCTTCGGGATGATTCTTCCAATACCCCTTACTGCGAGGGAAAATACAAGGATATAGCATTTCGGTGGTCCAAGATGCTTCGGCATACAAAGTTGTCTCGTTCAGTTGTGCCCAGACAAAAGCTGTGTTTGTCAAGTTGTCTTTAACATCACAGGGGACAATGTATGTTAAATTGAAAATGTTAGTTTCTCCTTCGCTCAAATCTCCTTTCCAACTGAACCCAAGCAATTCATCTTCCACAACAACATCAAAGAGGTCATCTTCACCAGTGTTATTCACTGTAATCATATATTCTATTGCTTCGCCCTTGTGAGCACATTCGGGTCCAACCTTTGCAATTGTGACGTAACGCGCGGCTATGATTGTGATTGCTTGAGTGGAGCTCGATGAGTATGCTCCCGCAGAATCGACGGCTTCTACGAAAACCTCGTTAATTAATGGATTTGGATCAGTTTCAAGGACTTCTCTGTGGAACGTGTAGGTTACACCTGTTGTGTTTTTTGCTTCCAATAAGGGAATCGTGTCGTCAAGTCCAAACATGGGGTCGGATACATTGATGTTATATAAGGCGTAATCAGAAGGGTTATAGACTTTTATCTGATACTCGACAATGTCGCCTATGTAAGCAAAACTGTCAGCGCTCTTAAGCACTCCAATGCCATGAGAAGATGGTTGTAGTTGAGTCGCAAACACATATGCAAGTGAAGCCCCAAGCAGCACACATGTGACTATCAATACCGTGGTTTTTCTTAAACTAGTCATGTCAACCATCCATTAGTTTCCAAAGGCAATTATTTCAATGTTTACTTACTTTGTTATAGAATAATTTTCTATATCAGATTGTTAGAAGGATATGCGTGGAAAGCGCATTCAGTGATTGGAGATCAGAGAATCTAGAGTGCTTTCCGCAGGCGGCAAAGAAATTGGATTGCTGTGTTTTTCATCGTTACAAGTGCTGAAACGATTGTGCTACACATGGAAAGAGAGAGCGATTTTTCGGGGAGATATCGCCCCTGTTCAAGAAAAAGCAAACTACTCTTTCAGAATGAAATAGGAGGTTACATAAAAAAA
>JGI2173J19968_10000478_pt1 | contig 14904 bp, 12 predicted proteins | sample DeeMarSWOR136_30_FD_19968 | JGI IMG/M metagenome (IMG submission 19968) | reverse complement strand
TAACTGATGAAATCATACAACAAAGTAAGGAGCTACTGGATGCACTGGGTATACCACATGTTGATGCGCCTTCTGATGGTGAAGCCCAAGCAAGTTACATGGTTAAAAAAGGCGATGGTTATGCTGTTGGTTCACAGGATTTTGATTGTTTATTATTTGGCTCTCCTATTTTAATAAGAAATTTAACTTCATCAGGCAGAAGAAAACTTCCTAGTAAAAATGCTTATGTATCAGTTAATCCTGAACTTATAAGACTTAAAATTAACCTTGAACAAATGTCTATACATCAAAACCAACTTGTTGATATGGCTATTTTAGTAGGAACTGATTTTAATAAAGGAATAAAAGGCATAGGTCCTAAAAAAAGCCTTGAAATTATTAAAAAAACAGGTAATATTGAAAAAGCCTTAGAAACTCTAAATACCCCGGATATTCCAGATTTTAAAGAAATAAAAGAAATAAGAAAAATATTTTTAGAACCAGACATAACAGATAAATATTCTTTATATTGGTCAGAAACGGATAAAGAAAAAGTTTTAAGTATACTTTGTGATAGGCATCAATTTACAAGGAATAGAATTGAACCTGTGCTTGAAAAATTTTCAAGTCTTAAAAATACTATGAAACAAAAAACTTTATTTTGAGCCGAGTATTGTTTTACAAATTGGGCAAATTAAAAGGTATTTTTTTTCTGTACCAGTAAATCTTTGCCCATAAAAGTCTTGTTTTAATTTATTTTTTTCTAATATAGGTTTAATTTTTTTATGACAATTGGTACATTTAATTATTTTTTCGTGTTGTTTAATCATTTTTACTATTACCTTTTTTTGGAATTACTTTAAATTTATCAACCCCAAAAATTAGAGCAAGTTTTTCACCTGTTTCCCAATTCACCCATATAAGATCTTGATCTTTTTCTATTTTGTAAATAGTTCCTTTTGCCCCTTTTTTCAAATTAGTCCAGGTATCATCGGTTTCGATTAACTCAATTTTATCCCCAATTTTAATATTATTAATTGTCAAGATTTTCAACCCCGTAGCGCATCAGAATGAAATAATAGTATAAATAAACTTACATTTTCACTAAAAATTTAAATTTTTTATTTAGAATAATAATATTAAAAAATATCCTAAATTTTTACTATTACAACAGATGGTAATAATTGTATAGAAATGTTTATATATTAATAAGATTACAATCACATAACATGAAAATAAAAACAAAAATTAAAATACACGAATTGTTTAGACCTTTGCTAATTAAGGGAGGCAATTAAAATGAAAATTAGAGCATTAAGTTTAATCGTAATGCTGATAATATCAAATGCAATAATTTTATTTGTAATACCCGTATTTGCTGATGAACAACCACAATGGCCGACTTCTTGGATACCGATTGAAACGGATGATCCTGTTGAAAATGTAGAGAAAGATTTTCGAGATGTTCAAAATGCATATTATAATCTAAATCATAATTATTTATATCTTAGATTAGAGTGTTATGGATATCCAGATTTTTCTGTAAATCATGATTCAAGATATAAATGGTTTATTGACATAGATAACCCTCATAATATGATATGGAGCGGGGGAAATGTGGTTGAGGCAGATTATATGCTTTTTGTAGAAGATACAAATGATAATGGCATTGGCGATGTTTATCTTATAAAAGATATTGATGGCGATGGAAATTTTAGCGAATGGGAGAAACCTCCAAATTATTGGTATAATGAATTAATTACTGATGTAAGTGTTGCTAATTATAGTATATTTGATAAAAATATATCTTTATGGATTAAACTTGAAAATATTTCTAATCCTGATTATGCATATTTTACTTGGTCTACTGATAACGAAAATTCTAACATAAATCAGGCCCCGAACCTTGATAGGTCTAATGTCTTTTCCGCTGATTTATCAAAAGCCGATCTTAACATTTTAAAATATAGTGACAAAGATATCGTAACTCCAGGAGATTCGTTAACATATACTATTAATGTTACGAATCTTGGTCCTCATGTTGCTGTAAATATTAATGTAACTGATATTTTACCTGTTCAGGTTTCTTTTGTTAGTTCTAATCTTCCATATGGATATAGCGGTTCTACTTATTGGTGGAATTTTGCTTCTCTAAATGTAAATGAATCAGAATTTATTATAATTAATGTAAATGTAAATATTGGTTTTACAGGAATTATAAACAATACTGCACAGGTAGAAAGTGAAACTCGTGATCTAGTACTTGGTAATAATAATTATACTAATCAAACAAATTTTATTGATATGGCTGATCTTGGCATTTCTAAATCAGCTAGTAACAATATCGTATTTCCTGGAGAATATCTTGAATATACTCTGGATATAACAAATAATGGACCAGATACAGCTACAAATGTTAAAGTAACAGATAATCTTCCTGACAAAGTTACTTTTAATTATGCAAATCCTAATCCAAGTAGTATTAGTGGTTCTGTTTACAGATGGGATTATACTTCCATTGGATCGGGTGGATCAACACAGATTACAATTAACGTAACAATAAATGATGATGAAACAGGAACAATTATAAACAATGCTAATGTAACCAGTGACACATTTGATCCAGTTGCTGGAAATAATGCTGATGTTAATCAAGTAAACATTGGAAATAGTGCTGATCTTAGTTTAACAAAAACAGCTAGCACCACCGATTTTGTTTATGTTGGAGACAGTATTACATATAATATTATTGTAACAAATAATGGGCCTGATGTGGCTGAAAATGTTATTATATATGATGATCTTCCTAGTGAGGTTTCTTTTGTAAGTTCAAATCCAGATTTCAGTGGTAATAGCGATTCAATTTACTGGTGGGCTATTGGTTCACTTGATGTAGATGAATCAGTTCAGATAACAATTAATGTAACTGTTAATAATGTTCCAGCAGGAACAATCAATAATATCGCTTATGTAACAAGCAATACCCATGATCCAACACCTGATAATGAAGATAGTGAACAGATAAACATGGGAAGTAGTGCTGATCTTAGCTTAACAAAAACAGCAGAGCCAGATGTTGTATCTCCTGGAAATCCACTGAAATATACCATAAATGTAACAAATAATGGACCTGATGCTGCTGAAAATGTTAGTGTTTTAGATACTCTTTCAGATAAGATTACCTTTATTAGTTCAGATCCTGAACCAAATAACAATAGTGGTTCAAGTTATTGGTGGAACTTTAGTTTACTTGGTGCAGGTCAATCTCAGATAATTATAATAAATGTAACAGTTAATAAAAATGCATCAGGAACAATTATTAACACCGCTAATGTAACAAGTGATACCAATGATCCAAATCCTGGTGATGAAAGTAATGAGGATGACGAAGAGACTGAAATTCAAAAACCTCCAAGTGGTGGAGGTGGAGGCAGTGGCGGAGGCGGCGGAGGAGCTGTTGCAACTGATATTTTACCAACAGCTGATCCAAATGGTCCTTACTATGGCTTTATAGGTGAAGAAATAGAATTTAATGGTACTGGAAGTTATGATAATGATGAAGCCGGAGAGTCAATTGTTCAATATGATTGGAAGTTCTTTGATGAAGACAATTGGCATCTAGACCTAGGTGCAACACCAAAATATATTTACTATGAACCAGGAATTTACAATGTAACTTTAAGTGTTTTAGATAATGAAGGAAGTAGTTCCTCAAAAACAACAACAGTAACTATATATCAAGCAAATCTCCCACCGATAATTAACCCAATAACAGGTGAAACCAATGGACATCAAAATATAAGTTATTCTTACAATATTAATGCTACTGATCCAGATGGGGACAATATTACCTACAATGTTAATTGGGGAGATGGAAGCGGTGACATTAGTAATACTATGGAAGATGGAATAATATACACTATTAATCACATATGGAATGCACCTGGTGATTATACTGTAACTGCTTATGCTGAAGACGACCAAGGTGCACAATCAAATTATGAAACCATTAATGTGTTAATAGATATTCATTATGTAAAAGATATTGGTTATCTAATTGATTACGGCAGTGACGGAACATATGAAAAATTCTACAGTAATACGACAAATAAAGAAACTGCTTCCGAAAAACAAGATGATGGAAGATACCTAATAAACGACGACAATGATGAGGCTTGGGATTGGATTTACGATCCAGATACCGACACTCTTGAAGTCTATTATTATGGTGAAGAAGCAGATTTAACTTTATGGTATATACTACTTATCTTGATACTATTATGCCTTATAATATTACTTCTTTTACTTTATAAGAAAAGGAAGAAAAAAGAAATACCATCGGAAACTAGTACTGGTACACAACCATAAAACAAAATAAGTGCGGGTAGCGGGATTCGAACCCGCGTGATTGGCTTGGGAAGCCAATATCATAACCACTAGATCATACCCGCATCAACAGGAGAAAAATCAAACCATTATTTTTATATTTTTCCATAGTTTATGATAATAGCTGATACGATAAGAATCTACAAACTTTAGACGTTATTATAAAATACATATAAACCTTTTTTTATGTCAGTGAATAATGATTCGAACTCCCAACTTTTACTCTTAGGTTTAATTTTGATGTGTAGTAAGAATTAAAAAAATGATTAATGGTAAGGTTTTATTTTTCAAGTAGATATTTTAATATTAGAATCATATTTGTAAATCTGTTAAATAACCATTCTAATGAGTTAAAGTTGTAAAAAAAAGGTTTGTTTTTCGGCATTTTTACTGTTAATGAATCTGACCAGTAACTCTCTCCACCATATATATCTTTTACCTTGACTCGTACACTGTATTCCCCTCTTTGTTCCCATATATAAGTTGCTTCAGTAGCTTCACCCGAATCATAAGGACCAAGCCAGTAGCTATAATTCCCATCACTCCAATCCCATATATAATAAAGACATTCACCATCAGCATCAGTTGACTTGCTAGAATACGTGAATTCGGCTCCCGGTTTTCCACTTGTTTTTCCATCTGGTTTCTCAGGTTTATTTGGACGTTCGTTTTCATAATCAGATATTTTTATCAACCAGGCATTAAAATTATCTCCTGTTCCAAAAGATTTTGTCATCCCAGAACTAATAAATCCGCCATCTGATGTTACGTCAACTGTATATGTGGTATCATATTTAGGTCCTCCAATTATTTTTTCCCAAAGAATGTTGCCGTTATCATCTAATTTTGTTAACCACATATCACCGATTGAGTAAACTGGTAATACTGCATTTGTTACTCCAGTTAGAATATATCCTCCATCTGATATTAAATGAATGTTATGATGTACTGCAAATCGATCTTCCCCTTTTGGTGTTATAAACATTTTATTCCATTCTTCGTTACCATCCTCATCAATCTTAACCATCCATGCATTGAGATAACCACCAAACACGGTACCCTCTACTTCAGCTAAAAATATATATCCGCCATCTATACATTGTTTAATAGATAGTCCCTGATTTGCTGGCCCATATTTTTTATCCCATTCTTTATTACCATCAATATCTGTTTTAACAATCCAAGCATCACGTCTTTCTCCCTGAATAAAACCTATCATAATATATCCTCCATCAGAGGTTTTATGAACCTCCCAAAAATGTTCCTTGTTTTCTGTTCCATAAGTCTTATTCCATTGCTCATTACCAGATGCATCTGTTTTAACTAACCAGCCATCACACATTCCTGCCCCATATGAATAAGTACTACCAACTAAAAGATAACCTCCATCACCGGTCTGTAAAACAGTTTTTTCAGCTAAATCGTAATTTTTTCCGCCATATGTTCTATTCCATTGTTCATTACCAGATGCATCAGTTTTAATCAACCATGCATCATAAGATCCTGCACCATAAGATTCTGTAATAGCTGAAATAATAAATCCACCATCATTTGTTTGTAGTATTCCATGTCCATTGTCAGTTTTACTTCCGCCAAAGGTTTTATTCCATTGCATATTCCCATTAGCATCTGTTTTTACTAACCAACAATCACCACCTATATCCCAGCTGCTTGCATCTCGTCCGCCAAGGGCAATAAAACCACCATCAGTAGTTTCTTTAACTGTAAAAAACACATCATACCTATCCCCTCCAAAAGTTGTATTCCATTGTTCCTCTGGGCCATCGTCCAAACGAATCAGTTGGCAGGCAACATTGGAGGATATATGCCCTTTTTTTATATTTCCACTGATACTTGGAACTATACTTACGATAAGAACAAAAAATATTATTTTTAAACTAATTACTTTTATAAAGACGTTTTTTTTCATACGATTCCTCCTTTTTTATATATTGATTAAAACATTTTTTAGAAAAAAAGGTTTTTGTATAAAATTTGAACAAAATAACCAATATAAAGAAAAAAAGATTGTATATGTTCAATAGTAAAACTAAATATCAATAAATGCGATTCTATTATTGGAGAATCTTAAGCTTTAAAAATTGTTTTGAATCGGAACAATATTTAGCATATTTTATTAAATATGTATTTTGTTTAACATCTTTATAGAAACATTAAAATAGAAAATATTAATATTAATTTTAAGGGGGAATTATATGGACAATATTTGTTTAATAAAAAAATGTGTGGCCATTGGTATTATTGCGTTCTTTTTTAGCCATATTTTAACCCAGGCAGTAGGAATTAATACTTTTTATGAAGAACACTTAGAATCAAATGAAAAAAGTGCCAGCTACCAAAATATTACATTGCCACCTCCTGGTATAATTGATGATATACTTGAAAAGACGATACATCGACGTATGTCTGTTAGGGAGTTTACCCAGGAGCCGATTTCTGATCAGGACTTATCAACAATTCTTTGGCATGCTTATGGCGTTCTTGATGAAGGTAAACGAACCGTCCATCTTCTTGGTGATATGCCTGCAGTGCAAATTTATGTTGTACGGGAGGATGGAGTATTTTCCTATGATCCAGAAAATCATTCTTTGATCTTGTATAAGGAGGGAGATTATACTGGCTCAGTGGGATGGCAGTACGATGCACCATTGTTATTAGGGTTAGTTTGGAATATAACCAGAAATAGTGATGAAAATCTTGCTGCAGCTGAGATTGGGGGAATCGGGCAAAATGTGTATTTTGTTGCTAATGCTTTGAATTTGGGGACGGTGACAACAGGTACTTATCCTTCCCCGATGGAAAGGTTTGTCGGGTTGCCTGATGAGGAGGTAGGAAGAATTGTAATGTATCTTGGGCATCCAAGTTATGAATATGATTTTACAAATCGACCGATGTGGTTGTCATTGCTCCCTCGTATTAGCGATTCTTCAATTTCATTAACTACAGCTATTCAGGAGAGAAATGAAGCAACCACCTGGGGGGAAAAGATTACGCGTAAGGAAATTTCTCAGATTAGTTGGGCAGCGTATGATTATTCAAATTATCTTGATAATAGTGAACCTGAGATCAATTTTTATAATATTACCCGCCATCGGACGGTGCCAAGTGGCTGTGGTTTGTATAGTCTGCGAGTATACACGGTGACTAAATCAGGTATTTCTCGGTATATTCCAAATATTGCTGATACATTGTATGGGAAGGTACAGGGAATGAGAAGCTGGCCTCAGATTACATTTCTTTGGAGGTTTGTCTTTGGTGATAAACGTGCTACTGTTGCTGCTGCGTCTGAGTCATTTGTTGCCTCCGCTCCGTTGATTCTTCTGTTGGTGTTGGACTATGACCAGTTGGATAAATTGGGTTTTCCATTGCATGAATATTTTATTCCTTGGGCGATGTATTATGAGGCGGGCGCATCTATTCATAATGTACTCTTAGAAGCTACGGCATGGGATCTTTCAGGTAATGTTGCCCCGATTACAGATAAAGCATCTATTTGCAATCTTCTTCGATTGGATATGGAGCGTTTTGAACCAATGTTTGCAATTCCTGTTGGAAAATAAGTGTAGTTTTTCTCATCCTTGGAAGTAATATTACGTTTGTAAATAGCCTTATTCAAATGATTATATATAGTATTCAATATGTTCCTTAATCATTTCCTGGAATGTATTGTATGCTTTTACTGCATCCTTTTCTGCTACAATGAATATTAATTCTGTCATCGTAGATATGTTTTCAAATATGTTAATGTTATTCCAGGCTAGTTTTCTAGTTGCTAAAGCAAGGACGCCTGGTGTAGATAGAAATTCTTTACTTAGGCCTATTGTTAGGGAAACTAGATGCTTTTGTATATTCAGTATTTTTTCACCATTAAGAATTTCTTTCAGAGAGTCCAGATATTTCTGAGGAATTACTATTGTTATTTCATAATTTCCTTGTATTACATTCAGGGTTTCACCTTTTTCATAGTCGACTATTTGATGTATTTGCTTGATTTTGTCTAAAGCAGATAATGTTTTAACAATACATATATCGCATAGGTTCGTTTTCATGATAATCTCGCGACTTAGTTTGAATTGATCTTTTATTATGCTTTTCTTTTGCAGTTCTTCTCCATAACGTCTCAATGCCATCATGATTGCAGATTTTTCAATTTTTTCACCTAGTTCTGCTTGAATTTCCGGTTGGAGTTTATTTGCTAAGTTTACGTAATTTACTATTCCCTCTATTAAGGCTTCTTGGAGTAATGGTCTTGAATTGACTGTTTTTTTGACAACATGGCTAACGGTTACGATAACATTTTTCTCCTTTTTTTGTTAATAAATTAACATTATGTTTATATAATATTTATTTTTTACGGTCTACTAAAACAGAGATGGTAATGAAAAATGGTAAAATGTTTAACATGCGGAGCAGAATTGAATATTAAAGCTGGTACAGAGTTAAACGAAATAATAATATGTAATGACTGTGGAGCTGAATTAGAAGTTGTTAGTCTAACTCCCTTAAAAATAACTGAGGCTCCTAAGGAAGAAGAAGATTGGGGTGAATAGTGGTCAAAATATTAGATGCTACACTCAGAGAAGGTGAACAAACCCCTGGCGTCTATTTTGATAACCATATAAAGATGGCCATTACTGATTTATTAGATAAAATCGGAGTTGATTTTATTGAAGCTGGTCATCCTGCAGTCAATGAAGAAATAGAAAATAGCGTTAAACAATTAGCTCAATTAGACTTGAACGCAACAATAGGAGCGCATTCTCGTTCCTTAAAGAAAGATATAGACCAAGCATTGAATTGTGGTGTAGGCTTTCTCGGCATTTTTTACTGTGTTTCAAACAATAGACTACAAAATGTATTCAAAATTTCTCTAACAGAAGCAATAGAAAACATAACAGATATTGTTAAATATGCAAAAAAACAAAACCCAAATTTAATAATTAGATATACTCCAGAAGACACAGTCCGATCGGATTTTGAAAATGTACTAAAAGTATCAGTAGCAGCAATCAATGCAGGTGTGGACATAATCAGCATAGCAGATACCACAGGGTTTATGATACCAGGGACAAAACGGAACATGTATGATTATGTATTAAAATTAAAAACAGAACTAGAAGAAATTGGACTAAATCCAACAATTGCTGTACATTGCCACAACGACAGAGGATTTGCATTAGCAAATGCAATTGATGGGTATAGAGCTGGTGCAAGTATAATAGATGCATCTGTGTTAGGTTTAGGTGAAAGAGCAGGCATCGTAGATCTTGCTCAACTAATTGTAACTATGAAAGCAGATTTCAACGAAAACAAAAATTGGAATTTGAAATTACTACCAGATCTTTATTTGCTTGTTAGTAAATTCACAGATATTTCTATTCCAGTTAATTTTCCTATAATTGGAAAAAATGCATTTACTCACTGCGCAGGGATTCACACACACGCAGCTGTGATTAACCCTTTACATTATCAAAGTTTAGATCCTAATATTTTAGGTCGTAAAACAGAAATATGCCTTGATCACATGTCTGGTTTTTCCTCAGTAAAATATGCTATGGAAAAGCTTGGCGTAAATGCAGATAGGGATCTTATCACTAGGGTCTTGGATGAGGTAAAACTTGTGGGACGCAAGGGAAGAACAGTTGATCAAGATGAGTTAAGGTATATTGTTAAACTGTGTAAACAGCGTATGGTTGTAGAGGTTTGAGACATTATGAAAATTGGTTTTTTACATTCAATTATTAGAATGGATGAAAAGTTTTTATTAAATGAACTGAAAAATCGTACAAATCTAGAAGTATTAATGATAGATGACAGAAATCTAGAATTTAAATTAGGGCAAAATAATTTTCCTTATGATATTGTTCTTGAGAGATGCATTAATCATTCAAGAGCACTTCATTCATTGAGGCTTTTTGAAAGTGTTGGTATAACTTGTATTAACACGTACAAGGTTGGAAATATATGTGGAGATAAACTACTTACTTCTATTGCTTTGGCAGAAAACAACATACCTCAACCAGAGGTTAGAGTTGCATTTACTGAGCAATCAGCTTTACAGGCGATTGAGGATATGGGTTACCCTGTTGTTTTAAAGCCAGCAGTGGGTTCATGGGGGCGATTAATTTCAAAGATTAATGATAGAGATGCAGCAGAAGCTATCCTTGAACATAAAAAAATTTTAGGAAGTTACCATCACTCTATTTATTACATTCAAAAGTATGTGGAAAAAAAAGGAAGAGATATCCGGAGTTTTGTTGTAGGAAACGAATGCATAGCTGCAATATATCGTACGTCTAAACATTGGATTACTAACACTGCAAGAAGAGGAATAGCTACAAATTGTAAAGTTACACAAGAATTAAGTGATTTATCGTTAAAAGCTGCAGAAGCAGTTGGTGGTGGAGTAGTTGCAATTGATTTATTTGAAACAGAAAAAGGTCTTAGTGTAAATGAGGTAAATTATACCATGGAGTTTAAAAATAGCATTGATACAACAGAAGTAAATATCCCAAAAAAAATTGTGGATTATGTTTTGGAGGTTGCAAAAAAATGAGGGTAAATATATTAGGAGCTAGTGGCTATGCTGGCGGGGAGCTACTAAGGTTACTATTGCAGCACCCTGAAGTTGAAATTTCCCAAGTAAGTTCTGAGAGACTTTCAGGAAAACCTGTATCTTTTGCTCATCCAAATTTAAGGAAAAATACAGATATAAGATTTTGTAGTAAAAAAGATCTTAAGAGTACAGACCTAATGTTTTCAGCTTTACCACATTCTCAGCTTATGAAAGATTTTGATAATTACGCTTGTTTAGCTGAAAGAATTATTGATCTTTCTTCTGATTTTAGATTAAAAAGACCTGAGGAGTATCTAGAATGGTATGGTATTGATCATCCACGACCAGAGTTATTAAATAAATTTGTTTATGGGATAGTAGAACTACATAGAGAGGAGATAAGAAAGTCAAATTATATTAGCAGTGCTGGTTGTAATGCCACAGCTGTAATTCTTCCACTATATCCTCTTTTAAAGAAATCAATGGTTGATTTAAAATATCCTATAATAGCTGAGACAAAATGTGGCTCTTCAGAAGGAGGTAACAAGGTTTCCGAAGCGTCTCATCATCCTGAAAGAAGTGGATGTGTTCGTTCATATAAACCAACTAGGCATAGACACATAGCTGAGATGAAGCAGGAGTTAGGAGTATCGGTTAATTTCTCAGCTACATCTATTGATATGGTTAGAGGAATACTTATGACTGCTCATATTTTTTTAAAGAATGGTTTTTCTGAGATGGATATCTGGAAAACATATCGTGGTGAATATGGTAATGAGCCGTTTATTCGCATTTTTAAAGAAAAAAACGGTATTTATCGGTATCCTGAGCCTAAACTACTAAGTGGTACTAATTATTGTGATATAGGTTTTGAATTAGATGAAAATCGAGTTGTAGTAATTGGTGCTATAGATAATCTTATGAAGGGTGCTGCTGGCCAAGCGGTTCAAGCTATGAATGTTATGTATGGTTTTGATGAAAAAACTGGTCTAGAATTTACAGGGTTGCATCCAATATGATTGTTGTAAAAGTAGGAGGAGCTTCTGGTATAAATTATGATCATGTTCTTGAGGATTTAGTCAGATATAAAGACATAGTTTTAGTTCACGGCGGGTCTGATGAATTAAATAAAATCTCTTTGAAACTAGGAAAACCACCTATAATGATTACTTCGGAATCAGGACATGTATCTAGGAGAACAGATAAAGAGACATTGGAGATTTTTAATATGGTCTACTGTGGCAAAATGAACAAGATGATTGTTGAAAAACTACAAAAATTAGGTGCAAATGCTATTGGTCTTAGTGGTATAGATGGAAAATTATTGATTGGTAAACGTAAGAATATTGTGATTGTTGAAGAAGGTAAAAAAAAGATTCTACGAGATGATTATACAGGCAAGGTAGACTATGTGAATATTCATTTATTAAAATTACTTTTAAATAATGGCTATTTACCTGTAATAACTCCTCCTGCTTTAAGTTATGAAAATGAAGCCATCAATGTTGATGGCGATAGAGCATCAGCTGTTATTGCTAATGCACTTAAAGCCGAGGCATTAATTATTTTATCAAACATCCCAGGACTACTAAAGGATGTAAATGATGAAAATAGTTTGATTAAAGAAATAAACAAAGAAAATTCTGAAATAGCTATGTCATTTGCCCAAGGTAGAATGAAAAAGAAAGTAATGGGTGCTTTTGAAGCTATACAAAATGGGGTAAACAAGGTAGTGTTTGGTGATGCAAGAATAGATGAACCTATTACAAAAGCTTTACAAGGAATAGGGACAGTGATACATTGAGTAGCGCAAAAATCTTGGAAGATACTTATGAAATAGATGTTTATCCAAGAAGAGATATAGTTTTAGTTCGAGGGAAAAAAAGTAAGCTTTATGATGAAAATGGTAGGGAATATATTGATTGTGTTTCAAATATTGGTGTTTCAAATATTGGTCATGCTAATGAAATTATAGCACAAGCATTGTTTGATCAATATATGAAAATTGGTAATTGTTATAGCATGTTTTATAACAATATTCGTGGCGAATTTGCTAAAAAACTAATTGATTTGGCACCAGGAAACCTTAACAAAGTGTTTTTCTGCAACTCAGGATCTGAGGCTGTTGAGGCTGCAATTAAATTTGCTCGTGCTTCCACTAATAAAAGTAAAATTATCTGTGCCATTCGTGGATTTCATGGTAAAACAATGGGGGCTTTAGCCGCAACATGGGATAAAGAATATCAGAGTCCTTTCATGCCAATGTTACAAGGTTTTATTCATGTTCCTTTTAATAATTTTGAAAAGTTAGAATCCGTGGTTGATAATAATACATGTGCAGTTTTACTAGAAGTAATACAAGGTGAGGGCGGGATAAGAATTGGTGATAAAAACTATTTTAAAAAAGTTAGAAAAATTTGTGATAGAAGAGATATAATTCTGATAATAGATGAAGTTCAGACTGGTTTTGGTAGAACAGGGAAAATGTTTGCATGTGAACATTTTGATGTAATTCCTGATATCTTATGTTTAGCAAAATCCATTGCTGGTGGTATCCCAATGGGTGCAGTTATTTGTAATAATAAAATAAAAATTCCAAAAAAAAGTCATACATCTACTTTTGGAGGAAATCCGGTTGCTTGCGCTGCGGCACTTGCATCACTTGAATTTATAGAAAAAGAAAACCTTCCTCAAAAAGCAACAATATTAGGTGAATATTTTTTAAAAGGTTTAAGAAAAATTCAGAGTAAAAGCCCTAAAATTTTAGAAATTCGTGGTCTGGGATTAATGATAGGAATAGAATTAAATGAAAAAGCAGGTCAATATGTAAATCCCTTGATGGAAAGAGGTGTAATTGTACTGCTTGCTGGACCTAGAGTAATTCGTCTATTACCTCCTCTAGTTATAACAAAAGATGAAATCGATATAGTTCTAAAGGCAATAAATGATGTGTTATGCTGCTAAAAGATATGTTAGAGTGTTATAGTCCTACAGGTTATGAGAGTAATTTGGTTGATTTTTTAATAAGATGGGCTAACAATAATGGTTTTAAGGCACATAAAGATAAAGTTGGTAATTTTATTGCAAAAAAAGGAAAAGGTAAAGAAATCCTTTTAGTAGGTCATGTTGACACTGTGCCAGGTGAAATCCCAGTAAGAATTGAAGGCAACAAGTTATTTGGTAGAGGTGCAGTAGATGCAAAGGGTCCTTTAGCATGTTTTTTAGAAGCATCCCTAGATGTAAGTAAAGGTAAAATTATAATTGTAGGAGCGGTAGATGAAGAAGGAGATTCAAAGGGTGTAAAAAATATTTTAAATAAGTTTAATCCTAAATATATAATTGTTGGAGAGCCAAGTGGCTGGAGTAATATTAACATTGGTTATAAGGGTAGATTAAATATTTTTTATACCAATGTTAAAAATAAAGAACATTCATCTTCCTTAAATTCAAACTGCTATGAAGAAACAATAGAATTTTACAACAAAATAAAGGAATATTGTAAAAAGTTTAACCATGGAAAAAAACTATTTGAACAACTAGGATTTAAACCAGTATTAATTAATGCAGAAAACGATGATTTTACAGATAAAGTAAAAATACAAATAAATCTAAGAACGCCTGTTGGATTTAAAATCCATAAAATAAAAAGATTTATTGAAAATAATACAAATAATGTAACAGTAACCTACTCAAATTATGAAGAAGCAATCAAAGTCAATAAAAACAATAAATTGGTTACTATTTTTATTAGAGCTATACGTGAAGCAGAAGGAGAACCAAAGTTCAAATTAAAAATGGGAACATCGGATATGAATATTTTAAAAAAATATAAGGTGTCGATATTAACATACGGTCCTGGTGATTCAAACTTGGATCATACGCCTAATGAGCATATCGATTTAGATGATTATGTAAAATCTGTGAATGTATTAAAAAATGTCTTAGAAAAAATTCAAGAAAAA
>JGI2173J19968_10000475_pt1 | contig 14978 bp, 15 predicted proteins | sample DeeMarSWOR136_30_FD_19968 | JGI IMG/M metagenome (IMG submission 19968) | reverse complement strand
GAACAAGACAACGGATAGTGGAGGACTCGTCGCGACTTTCAATGCCTTCGATATGAGTTCTTCGAGAGTTTAACTCGCCAATGATGTCACCGAGGAACTGATTGGGAGTTGTTATTTCCACTTCCATAATTGGCTCGAGAATAATAGGTTTAGCTTTATCTATCCCATCCCTCATAGCCATAAAGGCTGCCATCCTGAAAGCCACATCTGAAGAATCGACNTCATGAAAACTCCCGTCATACAAAGTCACCTTTACATCTATTACAGGGTAACCAGCTAATCCTCCNCTTTGTAAAGCTGACTTGGCACCGGCTTCTACCGAGGGAGTAAATCCTTTAGGTATTGCCCCACTCCGAATCTGGTCACGAAACTCAAATCCGCTCCCACGCTCGCCTGGCTCAATTTTAAGCCAAACATGCCCGTATTGCCCCTTGCCACCGGATTGCCGGATAAATCTCCCTTCAGATTCCACAGGAACAGTGATTGTTTCTTTATAAGCGACCTGAGGCTTACCCACATTGACTCTTATACCATATTCGCGAAATATACGCTCCGTTAAAACTTCGAGATGAAGTTCGCCCATCCCCGAAATCAGAGTTTGACCTGTTTCTTTGTCATGGTAAACCTTGAAGGTGGGGTCCTCCATAGCAAGTTTAGCCAGGGAATCATCTAACTTGTCCTGGTCAGCTTTAGTTTTGGGTTCAACAGCCATTGAAAGCACCGGCTCAACAAATCGTATAGCCTCAAGAAGCACTGGCCGTGTGGGTTCGCAAAGGGTATCACCTGTCGAGGTCATCTTAAGCCCCAGGCTAGCTACAATGCTTCCTGTCTCAGTGTGGTCGATCTCCTCACGGCGATTGGCATGCATAACATATAGTTTTCCCAATCTCTCTTTCTTATCTATGCTGGTGTTCAAGACTTGTGCTCCGGCCTTTACCCTGCCTGAGTATACACGCAAGTAGACCAGCCTACCCATAAAGGGGTCAAAAACCGTTTTAAACGCCAATGCAGAAAAAGCTTCATCATCGCTCGCCAGACGAAGGATTTCTTCTCCACTTTTAAGATCTGTAGCTGAGATGGGAGGGATATCTAGCGGCGAGGGGAGATAATCTACAATAGCATCAAGCAATAACTGGATGCCTCTATCTTTCAAGGCACTGCCACAAAGGACAGGCACTACGCAGTTAGAAATTGTCAGCCTTCTTATAGCTGCCTTAACTTGAGAGGTGGAGACATCTTGCCCATCAAGGTAGAGTAGCATAATCTGCTCATCGAGTTCAGCTAAATCTCCAATTAATGCTTGGCGATGCTTGGCCAGCAAAGCCTCACTGCCCTCCTCAATTGAAGCTGAATTAGAATCAGCCGGGAAAGCAATGACTTTGTTTTCCACAAGGTCAATGATGCCTCGAAAGTCTTTTTCACTTCCTATAGGGAGCTGTATAGGTAACGCCTTGCTCTGCAACCTTTCATTAATCATGTTCACCGTGCGATGAAAATCAGCGCCAACCCTGTCCATTTTGTTAATTAAGCAAATCCTGGCCACGCCATATTTATCTGCCTGGCGCCACACAGCCTCTGACTGAGCTTCCACCCCAGCTACACCATCGAAAATCACGACACCACCATCTAATACACGGAGGCTACGCTCCACCTCAGCGGTGAAATCTACATGCCCGGGGGTATCGATAATGTTTATACGATGTTCGCGCCAGTGACATGTGGTAGCCGCTGAAGTAATGGTAATACCACGTTCTTTTTCCTGCTCCATCCAATCCATTACAGCAGTTCCCTCATCTACACTTCCGACCTTGTAAGTACGCCTTGTGTGATGTAATATCATTTCCGTAGCCGTGGTCTTGCCAGCATCTATATGGGCAATGATCCCTATATTCCGTATTTTTTCCAAAGGGAAAGTCCGCGACATGAGTTTATCCTTTACCTCAAGTACTGCTTTTAACACGACTTTTCACCAACGATAGTGAGCAAAGGCTTTGTTAGCCTCTGCCATCTTGTGAAGATCATCACGTTTCTTGATTGCTGTCCCCCGCCCATTGACAGCATCAACCAGCTCGCTTGCCAGCCTTTCTTCCATAGATTTGCCACTACGAGCTCGCGCTGAGGCAATGAGCCACCTCATTGCAAGAGCGCGCCCCCGATCTTCACCTACCTCCATGGGAACCTGATAGGTAGCCCCACCAACACGGCGTGATTTAACCATGAGAAGCGGCGCAGCATTTCTAATCGCCCGCTCCAAGGCTTCTTCAGGCTCGCTATTCACTTGCTGGGCAGTGAGTTGCAAGGCATTATAGACAATGCGCTCGGCTGTAGCTTTTTGCCCTCGTATCATAAGCCTATTAATAAATTTAGCCACCGTGATGCTGTTATATTTAGCATCGGGGGGTGGTATTCTTTTGACTACTTTTCTAGCTCCTCTTGGCATTTGACACCCTTGCTATTTTTGGGCCTTGGCCCCATATCTGCTACGACCTCGCTTACGATCAGCTACTCCTTCAGTGTCCAAGGTGCCACGGATAATATGGTAGCGAATTCCAGGAACGTCCTTAACTCGGCCACCACGAATCAAAACTACCGAGTGTTCTTGTAAATTATGTCCTTCGCCAGGAATATAAGCGGTTACTTCCATACCATTGGTCAGCCTGACGCGGGCAACTTTACGCAATGCCGAATTGGGCTTCTTAGGCGTAACCGTCTTTACCAAGACGCATACACCTCTTTTTTGAGGTGATCCTTGAGCCCATCTAACTTCACCTTTCATCGTATTCCGGATGTAATGCAATGCTGGGACATCGCTTTTCTTTCCCAGTTTCTGCCGCCCTTTACGAACAAGCTGATTAACTGTTGGCATTCCTATATACTCCCCTATTTTGGGCAATCAAAAAGCCGTCTGGTTATCTGCCGGTCTACTCCAGGAAAATTTGCTCGGCTTCAGCCAGCCGGCTTTTATAAATGCTACGTTTTACCTTCTAGTAGACGCCAACTTACTAATTTAACACAAGGTAGTTAGGATGTCAACTAGGGCAGTTGAGGTTGTTTTCGAGAAGAAGCACAAAAAGAGCTGATAGCAACCCTTCTAACTAACTCCGGCTAGTTCTCTTTCTTTGAGCTTTTTTCTATCTATCTCCCCCGAGCTAGTTTTAGGGATACTGTCTACAAATTCAATTCTCTTAGGAAGCTTAAAATTGGCCAGGTTTTGATAACAAAGTTCGGACAACTCTTCCGTCATGGCATGTTGCCCTTCTTCCGGCACCACGAAAGCTACGCGTATTTGCCCCCCACAACCATCATCAATACCTACATAAGCTGCCTCAGCTACGCTGGGGTGGCTCAGCAACACGGATTCAACCTCTGATGGACTGATTTTAAGTCCAGAAGGACTGACAATTATGAACGATTTCTTCTCTATGTACTCCAAGTAGCCTTCTTCATCCATCCTGACCAAATCTCCTGTATAAAACCAGCCATCCCTGAGGACTTGAGACGTGATTTCAGGTGCTTTGTAGTATCCTTTCATCACCCAGGGGACTTTGAACACACCTTCTCCTATTTCACCCCGGGGAACCTCCATGCCGCTATCATCCAGTATCTTAATGCCGCAAATTGGCTTACCGACAGTTCCCCATTTACGGCTATTAAAGGTGTAATAGGAAACGCCTGAAGTTTCAGTAAGACCATACGCTTCATAAANGGCTAAGCCAATNTTGTCCTCCAACGCTTTCATTAGTTCAGGNAAGGACTTTGCCCCGGCGGTAACNGCCAATCGCAGCAAGCCNAGGTCATATCCTCTTAAAATTTCGTNAGGCACCATGGCNAGGGNATTGTACATGGCAGGAACCCCAAAGATAATGGTTCCCTTTTCTTTCTCCACAGCTTCCAAGACAGCTTCGGGGGTGAAATTGGGGACAAGCACAACNGTAGAACCCGTGATAATCGAACCAAAAAGAACTTCAAACAAGCCAAAAAGATAGAAAAAGGGAACANGGTCTATTATGATGTCTGCTCTCNCCCGTTGTATGCTCGCAGAAAGGATAGGGGGAGTTCCCATAANGGAACCATGTGTGTGCACTACGCCTTTGTACTTTCCCAGCACACCGCAGACGTAAAATATAACAGCTTCATCCTCATCCCTTATATCGATAGGCGGAGATATGGAAGAGCTGTTGGCTACCATATTGACGTAAGAATCTGTATCAACCTCAATTACGTGTTTTAGCGAAGGAATGTGAGGCAAAACTGAGGAAAGCATCTGAGAAAATTTCTTCTCCGTTATCAGAATTTCCGAGTCGGAGTCTCGCAGCAAAGAATCAAGTTCAGGAGCCTTAAGCGCAGTACTGAACAGTACAGCTACGCCCCCACCTTTAGTCACCCCAAAATAATTGATAACCCACTCGGGGCTATGGCACATTAAGATAGCCACATGACTACCCTTTTTCATCCCCAACTCCAGGAGGGCATTGGCTATTTTGTTAGAAGCTTCATCCAGCTCCCCATAAGTAACCCTCTGAGCACCAAGAACAATGGCTTCTTTACGTGGCATTTCCCTAGCAGCATTTGCTAGAGCATCTTTAATACTCATCTTTGCTTCCAAAAAATCCTTGTGAAAGTATATCGTATTAAAAAGTATATCGCAATAAGAGGTATATGGCAAGCCTTTGCTATGATGGCAGCGGGGAGTATCAAAATAAGATTTCTTGGCAATAAGAAGAGGCTGAGGTATAGCCGATGTGTTGGACATGTACAAATTATCGGCGAATTGAAAGGCCATGTCATTAATTAGAAAGAGGAGATTGTCTTCAGCACCACTGAGGTCTCAACTTGCCTCTCGGGGATGTTCCAATATGTCCGCAAGAGCCTATCCTTCTCCCCGGGTGACACCAGCTTGAAACCATGTTTCTCGTAGAATCGAATAGCCCAGGTGGCATCAGCCCAAGTCCCTACCAGAATTTCTGGAGTCTCAGCCAAGTCCGTGAGATGTTCAAGTAGCCTCGTGCCAAATCCCCTTCTCTGGCATCCCGGAAGCACATAAGCATGCCTGATCAACGTGGTATCTTTAATAGCTTGAATTCCTGTTACTCCGAGCAAATGCTCGCCTTCCACCAACCCAAAGAACCTGATGCCAGCTTCAATTTCTCCTTTTAATTCCTCGGCCGACATATAAGGTTCCTTCCATCTATCATCCGGGATTACACCTTTGTAAGCTTGCGCAGCATCATTTATGACCTTGAGTATAGCATCGAAATCTGAAGGCAATAGGCTACGAATCATTTTGTTTGAACAAGGGATAGCGGGGTACATACTTCCCGGCTAATATTATGACTTCCGTGTCGGTTGTGGTTGCTGCTGAAACTGTATGGCAATTACTTCGCTTCCTGCCTCAAATAGCTCTGACTTGATTTCGTGCACCAGGCCCCAGGACTGCGCCTCCTCTGGATTCAAAGTCGTCCTCTCAATCATGGCATCAGTAATATCTTTGGCGTTTTTACCTGTGTTCTCTGCAATTACCCTGGCAATGTTCTCCATATCAATCCTCAATCCCTTCAACCTTTCCTCCAGCAGTTTCTCCTCTAAATTCTGCTCCCCTCTAAATTGAACATTAACGCCATGAAATAGGAATCTCGCTTGGGGTACTGATAGCCTTCTCGAACCGGCACAGTATATAACAATACCTATTGAGTCCACGCTGCCAAAATTATGTGTAGTGATGGAAGCAGGTAATCCTTTCAAATAATTATATGCACTTAAACCATGGATAACAGAGCCGCCAGGCGAAGAGATAAGTATGATGAACTCTTTTGTACCTTGCTTCATTTTCTGGTCGACGGCGCTCATCAGGGCATTGACAGTGGCATCAATCACTGGAGCGAAGAACCTGATTACAACTGGTTTCATTGTTTTAATTGTAGCAAATATGCAGAAATTAAGAAAAGGTGAATTATTATAACCTTGTAGTTTTGCTATACTATAAATAGGGATTAGCTTTATGGGGGACATAAACAAGGTCAAGCAGAGGATAGAAAAGCTGCGGGAGGTAATTAACCATCATAATTACCGCTACTACGTGCTGGATAGCCCTGAAATCAGCGATGCCGAGTACGATGAGCTGATGAGGGAACTTCAACAACTTGAAGCTGAGCATCCTGAGCTTGTTACCCCTGACTCTCCGACGCAAAGGATTGGAGCACCTCCTGTAGAAGCGTTCGGAGTTGTCGAACATCCCCAGCCTTTGTTGAGCCTGACCAATGCTTTTTCTTACGAAGAACTGGCAGCCTGGCATAAAAGAGTAAGCAACCTTTTAGGCGGGCGACAGTTTGACCTTGTTTGCGAGCCCAAAATTGATGGGCTGGCAGTAGCCGTGACTTACGTTGATGGCTTGCTCGTCACAGGAGCAACCAGGGGGGATGGCTCCCGAGGTGAGGACATCACCCAGAACTTGAGAACCATCAGGAGCATTCCTCTCTCCGTACCCAAGGAAGCGCCGTCCAGATTTGAAGTCCGGGGCGAAGTTTATCTTCCTAAGGCTGGTTTTAAAAAGCTTAACGAAGAAAGGGCCGAAGAGGGGCTGCCTCTTTTTGCCAATCCTAGGAATGCCGCTGCCGGCTCGGTAAGGCAACTCGATTCCAGCATCACTGCCAAGCGCCCTTTGGATATATTCGTCTATGCTCTCGGTTGGGCTGAAGGCAAGGCGGTGCCCAACACTCACTGGGAGATTATGCAATACCTCAAGTCCCTGGGCTTCAAGATAAACCCCGATATTGCACTACGCCACTCCCTCGATGAAGCGGAGAAATATTATCAGAGCTGGCTAGAAAGTCGGGAAACCTTTCCCTACGAAGCCGATGGCATAGTAGCAAAGGTCAATTCTATTGCCCTTCAGCAAGAGGTGGGCACAGTGGCTCACGAGCCAAGATGGGCTATTGCCTACAAGTTTCCCGCCATTCAAGGTACTACGCGCCTTATTGACATCGGCATAAATGTCGGTAGGACAGGAAGCCTTAACCCCTACGCTATTTTAGAGCCAGTTAGAGTCGGCGGTGTCGTTATCAGCCAGGCGGCACTACATAATGAAGAAGACATCCATCGTAAAGATATCCGCATCGGCGACTGGGTCGTTGTGCAGCGAGCTGGCGAAGTCATTCCTGAGATTGTCGAACCCATTGTCAGCCGCCGTACCGGCAAGGAGAAAATCTTCTCCATGCCCGGTCGCTGTCCTGTCTGCGGAAGCGAGGTGATAAAACCCGAAGGGGAGGCTATGCACCGCTGCACTAACGCTGCCTGCCCCTCCCAAGCTCTGGAGAGAATCAAACACTTTGTCAGCCGCGGGGCCATGGATATAGACGGCGTAGGTGAAAAGCTCTGCCAGGCTTTGTTCGAGGCCGGCCTGGTCAAGGATGCTGCCGATTTATACTCCCTCACCAAAGAGCAGCTTCTCAGTCTGGAAAGGATGGCGGATAAAAGCGCCTACAATGTGCTTAATTCCATCGCAGAAAGCAAGGACAGACCCTTAGCCCGGGTTATTTTTGCCCTCGGAATCCTGCATGTCGGTGAGCAATACGCCGAACTACTGGCAGAGCAATTCCAAAGTATTGACCAACTGGCTGAAGCCAGCCAGGAGGAGCTTTCAGCCCTTCCATCTATCGGCCCCAAGATAGCTGAAAGCATCGTGGCCTTTTTCAGACAGGAAGGAAACAGGCAAATTATCGAAAAGCTGAGAAAGGCCGGGGTGAGGCTGGAAAGGGAGAAAGTCAAGGAGGCTAAGCCTGAGAAGTTACCTTTAGCCGGACTGGAATTTGTTTTAACCGGGAAGCTGGAATCCTTCTCCCGTTCAGAGGGAGAAGCAAAAATAAAGGCTCTTGGTGGCAAAGTTGGCTCGGATGTCACCAAAAAGACCTCTTATTTGGTGGTGGGCATCGACCCTGGCTCCAAGCTGGCTAAAGCAGCGAAGCTGGGGATAGAGACGCTCAAAGAAGCTAAGTTTTTGGACTTGCTGGATAAAGCTGAAGACAAATTATAGAAACTATCCTCACTCTAAGCTAGCGTGGTTCATGCAGCCTTTCTAAAATAGGATACATTAAAGTGGCTGAAATATAAGTCATCAGGCCATGCAAAAACAAAGTGGCCACAGCGGATATAATTTCTTATAGGAATATTTGCCGTCAAATCTCAGTGCATCCTTGAGGTGTATTGACAGCTCTTCTTAGTTCTCGTATGATATATCAATAAAGGAAGATGGTTGCTAATGTTCTGTAGAAATTGCGGAACGGAGTTAACAGGGAGTCCGGGATTTTGTACGACTTGTGGAGCTAAGCCAATGGCTGGCACCAGTTTTTGCCCTGGGTGTGGTGCTCCAACAACTCCTATGACAGAAATATGCACTAAGTGTGGCGTTAGGGTGGCGGGGAAAGCAGCGGCGGCGACAGGTGGCGCCTGGATGCCCATGACTGCGGGAATTCTGGACCTGGTTATCGGGGTTCCTAGCCTAATTATTGGGATAATCTGGGTAGCAGATGCAGTTGCGGGGTCGGCTTCTTGGTTCGTTTGGTCCATTTTCATAGGTTGGTTCGGTGCGATAATCGGTGGACCAATGATCATCCTTAGCATAGTAGCTATAGTAGGCGGGGTTTTCGCTATCAGGAAAAAGGCTTGGGATTTTGTGCTGGCTGCCGCAATTTGTGCCTTTATTGTCGGATTAGTCGGATTACCATTTACTGTGCCTGCTATACTCTTGGGCATCCCGGCGATCGTATTTACCGCTTTGGGGAAGGGCGAATTTGAGTAAAGTCCAAGGTCCTGCGAGTTGCTGGCGGCATAGTTGTTGCTAAGGAAGCCTTTTAGCGTAGGAGACAATGTTCTGTAGAAATTGCGGAACGGAGTTAACAGGGAGTCTGGAATTTTGTACGACTTGTGGAGCTAAGCCAATGAATGGCACCCGTTTTTGCCCTTGGTGTGGTGCTCAAACAACGCCCATGACTGAACTATGTGTCCAATGTGGCACAAGAGTAGCGGAGGAGCTAGAAAAGAAGATAGAATGGGATATATCGCCCAAATCAAGACTCGCTACTACCTTGCTTGCCTTTTTCCTTGGTGGCTTCGGTGCACATCGATTCTATATTGGTAAGCTTGAAACTGCAATCGTAATGCTTTTCTTAGGCATTGTAAGTGCGGTGACTGGAGGGCTCTTGTGGCTCTTGGTGGGTCAGGTATGTGGTATAGTGCTAGGGATTTGGGTTCTTGTTGACTTTTTCGTCGCTGTTACAGGAAATATGAAAGACAATGAACGCAGGCTTATTAAAAAATGGTAGCTACAAATGCCTACCAAGGAAATAGGTGATGTTTTGTAGAAATTGCGGAGGGGAATTGGTAGAGACTTCAGAAAGCTGTATGAATTGTGGAGCTAAGCCAATGGCTGGCACCAGTTTTTGCCCTTGGTGTGGTGCTCCAACTTTGCCGCTAGCCGAAATGTGTGTCAAATGTGGCACAAGGGTAGCGAAGAAGCTAGAATTAGATATATCACCTAAATCAAGACTCGCTACTACTTTGCTTGCCTTTTTCCTCGGGGGCTTAGGTGTGCATCGATTTTATATTGGTAAGACCGAAACTGCAATCGTAATGCTTCTCTTGGGCGTTGCAGGTGCGGTGACTACAGGGTTATTTTGGCTCTTTGTGGGCTGGTTATGTGCTGTAGTGGTAGGGATTTGGGCTTTTGTTGACTTTATATTTGCTGTTGCAGGCCGTATGAGAGACAAGGAAGACAGGCTCATTCAAAAATGGTAGCTCGTAACACATGCAAGAAAGAAGAGAGAGCATAGGTGACTCTTTGTGCCATAATCTATATTGTGAAGCCATCGGCTGGTAAGGTATCGCCCAGCCAGCGGATTTGTTTCGGCTAGAACTCATCTGATACCATTCAAATACTTACATAAATCGAGGATTAAGACGGACGGGGCCGGATTACCATGACGACCAGAACACCAGTACATACTATATCCATAATAAGCCCGACACTCAATATACTCCATACCGAAATTCCTAACGTTCCCATAATCAGCCCACTTACAAAAATAACCCCCAAGGGTATAAGAGCCCATAATCTCCACCCTCGAAGCCATGCGCCAACTGTTAACCCTATCTGAATTATCAACAACAACATTATTTTATGCTACTCATTTCAATTTATTTTTACCTTTGATTTTCCTAGATTTAGCTCCAGTGTATCATAATATATTATATATGATATATTCTACTTAGCATGTTCTCCATGATACACTCAGTCTTTTTAGCCGTCAATCGCCCATTAGTAATAAGAAGATAGTATTAATTGAACTACCTTCTTTACCCCAAACCGGCTTTGCTTAAGAAGTAGCACTTGTTCTCTTACACTTCATTAAAGTATAAAGGCTAAATATTGGCGAATATAAGGCTATTTAACCAATCAAGCTTGCTGTTTAGGGTGAGCAACATTTGCTTAGCGTCGATGGAATCAGCCATAATATCAGGTGACTGAATTCCCATAAACTCTAAGTTAATGAAACTCATCGTTGGTCTGGGGAACCCCGGCAAGACTTATGCCCATAATCGCCATAATGTCGGCTTCCGGTGCCTGAATTACTTTGCCAGACTTCACTCTATTCGCTTTGACCATCGGCAATGCCGGGCTAGAGTAGGCACCGGCGAACTAGGGGGTGAGCAATTGCTGCTGGCCAAGCCCGGGACATTTGTAAATCTCAGCGGCACCACTGTAGCTTGCCTGGTGCGTAAGCATGACATTCCCTTGAGCAACCTCCTGGTAATATACGATGACCTCGATTTGCCATTGGGCAAAATCCGCCTGAGGCAGAGCGGAGGCTCAGGAGGACACAAGGGGATGAATTCTATTATTTCCGCCTTGGGTAGCGAGGACTTCCCCCGAATCAGGGTGGGGATTGGGAGACCTCAGGGAGAGGAGCAACCCGTTAGCGAGGACGCTATAGTCAATTATGTGCTCAGCGATTTTTCCCGCCAGGAAGAAGCAATAATTAAGCCTGTAATTGCCACGGTATCTGAAGCCATCGATTGTTTTCTTCGCCAGGGAATAGAAGCGGCAATGAGCAAGTTCAATTAGCTACTTGACAGCATAAATATATCTGCTATAATACTGGAAGGAAATATTGTTCATAAAAGAAGTATTTTAATCCTAGGGTCGCTGATTAAAAGAGGCGTACGATAAATACTCGTGATCGCACCACAAATAGAATCTTGATAGTCGAGGACGAACCATCGATTGGCAAAATGTGCCGAAGAGTCCTTACTAAGGAGGGATTCGAGGTGGAGATTGCCGTCGATGGAAGATTAGCTCAGGATATGATAGAGAAGGGGCAATATCACATTTGTCTGATTGATATCAGGACGCCGACAATTAACGGTATGGAACTATACCAATGGCTGCAAAAAAAATATCCTCGGGTGGCAAACCACGTAGTATTCACTACCGGGAGTATGCTGGACGAGGAAACCAAGACTTTTATAGAGCAAAGTGGTAGGCCATTTGTACCCAAACCATTTACCCCCGATGAGCTAATAGCGGTAGTGAAAAAAGCTCTAAAGTAGATAGAAAAATTGACAAAACTCACCCTGTCTGGCAACTGTCAGCCCTCTACCTAACGGTAGTGGGCTTTTTTATTTTTGCCAATCTTACCCCGGCCTGTAGGATTAGCCATTATACCCGCTAGGTTATCAGATATAACTAAAGAGTCTCTTGTCGGGGAACATTTGCTTGCTTAAACCAGTAAGTCACAATCTAGCAGAGTACGTGCTTCGCATAAATATGTTGGACTATAATATAATAATGAAAGGAAATATTATGCATAGAGTCGCTGATTACATGATTTACCAACTACAAACAGCGAGGAGCCAATAGAAAGCATACTCGGTACACCAAAACTGATGTCTAAACGTCTGAACATTAACACTGCCCCGGCTCTGGTCGGCATCGTGGGACCTATTGTGGTGATCGTTGGAGACCTTGCTACCTCTTTATCCCTTCCCAATTACAGCCCGATTCGCGATTCAGTCAGCAGTCTGGCATGGACTGACCTTGGCTGGCTACAGACGATTTGTTTTCTGGCTATGGGCTTACTGTTGGTGATCTTTGTAGCCAAGCTCTTTTTCAATATTCATAGAGCACGGGGCTTCCATGCTGGCATTGTGCTTCTTGCTCTCTGCGGCTTCGTGCTGATGTTGATTGCTGCTTTCCATATGGGCCACGCCGGAGCTCCGCCAATTGATGGAATAATCCACACGATAGCATCCTATGGCCTTGGATTGCTATTCCCTATCGCTATTTTATCGCTCGCACCCAGCTTCAAGAGCACCCCGAATTGGAAAAACATCTTTATATACACACTGGTCGCCGGTATTCTGGCCCTGGCTCTTATATTAGGAGCCTTGCTTGCCGAGCAAAGAGGATGGTTCGGTCTGTATGAGCGAATTATAATACTCAACGCGCTAATCTGGGTGGAAGTAGTAGCAATCCATTTCCTGCGCCTGCTGCTGAGACAGGAGCCAAAGCCTCAATACTGACAGATTAACAACTGTAAAGTCCTCTGAAACCATATTACCAAGCATTGTCCCATAAAAAGTAACAGTCGTACGATTTATGCAACGAGTGACGACCCGTGATATCGGCCTTGGCGGCAGAAGGCAGTGGGTAAGCTGCCTGTCAAATTCTAGAAAGTCATTTACAGTGGAATATGACTGGCATATAATATATCATAGTATTATTATCAATAATTGGAGGAAAGACTATGAATAAAAGTCGTCTTGTGTTATCCCTGTCGATTCTAAACCTGCTGGGCTTCCTCGGTACCGTCGTCGTTAATGCGCTGGCCGTTATACTACCCATAAATAACATAACGACCGGCGAGTTATCTGACCTATATCCCAATTTGTTTGTGCCGGCGGGGCTCACCTTTGCAATCTGGGGGCTGATCTATGTATTGCTTGGAATCTTCGTCATATATCCGTTAATACCGCCGGTTAGAAGAGACACTCAGAAGGTCGATTTTGTGCGGAGAATCGGGCCGCTATTCTTTATTTCCTGCCTCGCCAACATCGGCTGGATATTTGCCTGGCATTATAAAATCGTCCCCCTATCCNTGGTACTGATGCTGATACTCTTTGGAAGCCTTTTGGCAATTTACTTGAGGCTGAATATTGGCAAATCGGAGGCGCCAAAGGCTGAAAAATATTTGGTGCATCTTCCTTTCAGCGTCTACCTTGGTTGGATTACCATAGCCACGATTGCCAATGCCACCGCTCTACTGGTGAATATCAACTGGAACGCATGGGGTCTTGGTGAGCAGTTCTGGGCAGTAGCAGTGATTATCGTTGGTATTGCTATTGCGTTATCCGTACTCTTCACCCGCAAAGACATCTTCTATTGCCTTGTGGTTGACTGGGCATTACTCGGGATACTGCTAAAACGACTCTCAGTGACAACGGTGCCCGAGCAAAGCGTGGTAGTCGTTACGATTATTGGCATGGCGCTTCTTACCGGCGGAGTTATAGCTCAGCTTATAAGGAAAAAGGTGTATTAGCCGCAGCAACACACGGTAACATTTACTATAGCGGGAAGGCTTACCCACGAGAATCTGAAATCTAATCAATGGGCGGCCTGTATTTTATTGAAGAAGATATTTGTTCGATTTTGACTTCGGATAGAGTGGTGAATCAGCCTAAAACACCAGAATGAACATCGCTGGTACACAAATAATTAAATATGAACACCGCTTATGTATCCATAGATTTCATAGTCAATCTGGTTTTCTGGTTACTGGGTTTCTTCTTTCTATTCCGCATATCTTCTTGCAGATCTTCGGTCAATAGGAATACCCGTAATCCAAGTGTCTCGATAATCATCCCAGCGCGCAACGAGGAATATACTCTACCTAACTTGCTTAATTCACTATCAGGCCAGTTGTCTTCAGAAGATGAGGTAATCGTAGTAGATGACCATTCAGAAGACAGAACCAAAGCGGTTGCAGAAGAGAATAGAGTGAAGGTGTTGGAATCTTTACCGATACCCGAGGGATGGCTTGGCAAAACTTGGGCTTGTTATCAAGGGGCTAGGATAGCATCCGGAGAAATCCTTGTTTTCCTTGATGCAGACACGGTACTTGAAAAGAACGGACTCAAGAACATAATAGAAACCTATGCTGAAAAGGATGGCGTGCTTTCAATACAGCCATATCACAAGATGCGCAAACTTTATGAGCAATTATCTGCCTTCTTTAACATAATTATGATGGCTGGGAGCGGCGCATTCACGGTTTTGGGTAGGCGCATTAAGCCAATAGGACTTTTTGGGCAAGTTGTGGTCATGAGAAGGCAATATTACCTCGATTTTGGAGGCCATGATAAGGTGAAAGGAGAGATTCTAGAGGACTTGGCTTTCGGATCAGAGCTCCAGAAGAAAGGGGTGGAGATCAATTGCCTAGGTGGGGAGAGTACTGTTTCCTTCCGCATGTACCCAAATGGTATCAGAGAACTTATCAACGGATGGAGTAAGGGGTTTGCCATGGGTGCGGCGAAGACTTCGATTCCTTTGCTAATTCTGATTGTTGCCTGGATATCAGGTAGTATAGGTACCACCAGAAGCTTGATCGAGGTAATCATTGCCACAAATAACTTTCAAATAGCTCTTTGTGGTAGCCTCTACATCTTGTACGCAGCTCAAATCTACTGGATGCTTGCACGAATTGGCAATTTCAAGTTTTATACCGCGCTGTTTTACCCAATATCCATGGCGTTCTTCGTTGTGGTTTTCGCCTATTCATTTGTTCGTATCTTTCTATTTAGAAGTATCAAATGGAAAGGCAGAAAAATAGATTTAAGGCTTAAGGCGAACAATTAATGCTGTTACATCTACCTACACTGCCAACAATTCTGCTTGATATTGCCACCTGGCTCATTATTCATGTAGGTGT
>JGI2173J19968_10000469_pt1 | contig 15112 bp, 10 predicted proteins | sample DeeMarSWOR136_30_FD_19968 | JGI IMG/M metagenome (IMG submission 19968) | reverse complement strand
GAGCCCTTAGCCACGATAGACGATGGCGATGCAGTAGTGTTCTTTAACTTCCGCGGCGACAGACCCCGCGAACTAACCCGAGCATTCGTTGAACCCGACTTCAAAGAGTTCCCACGAACAACCAAGCCCGACATATATTTTGTCTGCTTGACCGAATATGATGCGACGATACCTACACCTGTGGCATTTCCGAAGCCACCGAAAATGAAAAATATCCTTGGCGCATACTGGAGCTCTCTGGGACTGAAACAATTCCGATGTGCCGAGACGGAAAAATATGCTCACGTCACTTTCTTCTTCAACGACTATACCGAAAAGCCGTTCAAGGGCGAAGACAGGCAAATTGTGCCTTCACCACGAGTTCGAACATACGATCTAAAGCCCGAGATGAGTGCCTATGAGGTTGCCGATGTCGTGACAGAAAGGCTTGGTTCAGGCAAATATGACGTCGTGGTGGTCAATTTTGCCAATCCAGATATGGTCGGTCATACCGGCATATTGTCCGCAGCCATGAAGGCGGCCGAGGCAGTGGACGAGTGCGTCGGCAAGGTTCTGGACAAAGTTAAGAGCCTCGGTGGTAGTGCAATAGTCACAGCCGACCATGGCAACTTTGAAAAGATGATAGACACAAGTCCGGACAACCCGCACACCGCTCATACGATTGGCGATGTGCCCTTGATCGTATTCGACGAACGCTATAAAAACAGTAAGCTACGAGAAGGTGGAAGATTAGCCGACATAGGGCCTACATTATTGGAAATGATGGGATTGCCACAACCTGAAGAGATGACCGGCAAGAGTTTGCTTGAAAACGCATAAGAACTGGTCACTACTATTTTTGAGCAAGCTTCTTGAAAAATACGGATATTGCGGAACATTGATATTACGAAATACTGCAAAGAGAATCGATTAGTTCTGTCTGAGAACGCCTCGTATTGCCTAAAATAGTGCTTGACTTGGGCGGGCCAAAGCGTGATTTCCGTCGAAACAGGACACTCTACAGCCTAATCGAAATTCTTTTAGCCAAATATATCTGAAAATTCAATGATGTCCCCAATTGTGATAGGAGGAAGAAAACATATAGGGAGGTCCTTTATGAGTGAATCAGATGAACAACGTAAATGCCCAAATTGTGGAAAAGAAATGACTCCCATGAAGAAGCGAGCCCTAATTGCTGGTGGTTTCATAGCTGCTTGTGGAGGATTGATGCTTGGACAAGCGGTTGTCTTCCTATCGGGCAAAGGACCCATAGACGAAGATATCGGCTATCCAATTGATATGACCTATGAGGGTGTTATAGGGCTTGTCCTTGGACTCGCCTTAACCCTGGCAGGACTTTATAGGATGACCAAGCCACCAGCGTGGGTTTGCAAGGAATGTAAAATCGTACAACGTAAGTGAAGAATCTACTACCCTTTATTTAATTTACTGGTGACCTGATAAGGTTTGATTAACTCGGGATTACGGCTCTGCAGAACTAAGAGCGCATGACATAAAAGTTAACAAACGGTGAAATACGATGGGCCAAATAGTCCTCCTTGACCAGAACATGATTAATATGATTGCCGCCGGCGAGGTAATCGAACGGCCTGCCAGCGTGGTCAAGGAGCTGATGGAAAATAGTATCGATGCTGGCGCAACAAGAATTGCAGTATCTATCGAGGATGGAGGCAGAAGACTAATATCGGTCAGCGACAACGGCCGCGGAATGGATGCCGAAGACCTGGGCAGGGCACTTGAGCCGCACACTACCAGCAAAATCAAAACAAACTCAGACTTGCGGGCAATATCGACGCTTGGATTCAGAGGCGAAGCCCTGGCAAGCATCGCCTCAATAGCACAAGTCAGAGCTGTCAGCAGACCGAAAGATTCCACCGAGGCCAACTGTATCGAGATCGACTGCGGAGACAAGAGAGATGTCACCCCCTGCAGCGCCGACTACGGCACAACAATCCAGATAAGAGACCTCTTCTATAAACTGCCCGCCAGACGTAAATTCCTCCGAACCGCCAACACAGAAATGACGCATATTGTCGAACAGTTCATACGCATCGCCCTGGGGTCCCATTTTGCAGTGAATCACAAAAACGAGGCCCTCGAAACCGAGCCTTTCAGCAACGAACATGGGCTCGACATGACGCTCACACATAATGGCAGAGAGCTCTACCGTCTGGTGGGCCGACAAACTCTTCACGAGCGCATAGCTAAATTATTCCCAATATTCTCCGCCGATATGTCTGAAGATTTCATTGAAACCGAAAGCAGTGAAAAAGGACTCCATATCCACGCATTGTTGGGCAAACCCAGCGTTTCAAGAACAAACAGCAAATTCCAGTATGTTTTTCTAAATGGTCGATACATCCGCGACAAATTCATCTCCCACGCAATCAAAGAGGCCTACCGCGGCATCTTAGAGCCGGACCGATTCCCGGTTGCCTTTCTATTTCTTCGCATGCCTTACCAAGATTATGACGTGAATGTACATCCAACGAAAATCGAGGTCCGTTTCTACAACGCCAACCTGATTCACTCCCAAATCCTTGGCTGCCTGCGAGAAAGACTTTTGGGGACCGATCTTCAGACACGCGCGAAATTGCCTCCAACAACGCCCGCGCTCGCAAGTAAGGGTGCAACCGCTGCAGGTCACAGAAGTAGCGAAATCGCCGACGCTATGGCCGAATTCTTCAAAAAGCACAAACCGGTTCAAACGCAACAACAGTTCGCACCGGCACAAAGAAAACATCGTGACGCTACTTCTTTTCCGGCCGGACACGGAACCGAAAGACACGCGCACTGTGCCGTACCCCAAATTGGCGCTGCAGAAGCAAAATTCCTGCAGATACACAATAGCTTCATTGTCGAACAAACAGATGATGGATTTGTCATTATTGACCAGCATGCCCTTCACGAACGGATACTATATGAAAATCTGAGCAGGCGAATATCGGCCGGCAGCCTTGAATCACAAAAGTTGCTGATACCGGAAAGTTTCGAGCTAACTGAAGCTCAGGCTGATGTGCTTAACACCAATGCCGAACTGATTGAAAAATTGGGAATCGAACTTGTGCCCTTTGGCCCCAAGACAATGGCCATACAGGCCTTTCCGCCCCTGCTGGCAGGCGCGGCTCCGGTCGATTTCGTTCAGGATTTGACTGATCTGCTCTCCGATAAAGGACCGGGCCTTGACACAAAAGGACTGCTTGACGAGGTTTTGAATATGGCTGCCTGCAAGGCCGCAATCAAAGCCGGCCAAAAACTCAGCGATAGCGAAATAGAGCAGCTGCTCGTAGATAGGCAACGCACCGAGTTGACAAGCCGCTGTCCCCATGGCAGGCCCACAACGATAAGATTCTCCATGAGCGATCTGGAAAAGCAGTTTAAGAGAACATAGCCTAAAACGAAGTCGGGAAGGCTCCTTAGCAACGACAGTGTGTTGAAAAATGATTTGGATGAAAAGTCTAAGACCGTGTTATGAATAAGTGGTGGTGGCTAATTTTGATCGTTTTGTGCTGGATGGCGGCCGGGTTCGTAATATTCGATTTCCCACAAAGTCAAAAGCACAGCGACACTACCATGCCAAGTCACGTAAGCAGAATCGTGTCCATGGCTCCAAACCTTACAGAAATCCTCTTCGCTCTTGGACTGGACGATGAGATTGCCGGAGTGACGCTTTGCAGTGATTATCCACCGGCAGCAACAGAAAAAACAAAGGTAGGAACATTTTGGCAGCCAAACATTGAAGCAGTGATAGCAGCTAAGCCGGATCTCGTAATCACACTTGGATTTGACTTGCAACAAAATCTCGCCGAGCGATTGAACAGAATCGGCTATAACACCCTGACCGTGAATATCGAAAAGGTGAGTCAGCTTTTTGAGGCGATCGGAATAATCGCAGCAGCAACCGATAGACAAGATCGGGCCGACGAATTGACCCGTGGCATCAGGAAAAAGCTGAATAGACTCGCCGCTGTAGTTGCCAACAGTGAGAAGGTCAGGGTGCTCTGGGTCGTTCAAGAAGAACCCCTACGGGTGGCCGGAAGAGATACATTTATCAACGAGATGATCGAGCTGGCCGGCGGCGAAAACGCAATTGGGCCGACTATACACAAATATCCACCGATCGGAGCTGAACAGGTTATCGCCTGCAGTCCGCATGTTATAATTGAACCAGCAATGGAGCAACAGGACATAGATGGACAACAGCACACGGCAATGCAGTATTGGAGCAAGTTCAACAGTCTACCGGCCGTGAAAAACAGGCATATCTATGTCATAGATGCTGATAGAGTCTCACGACTGGGACCACGCCTGTACGAGGGAGTCGAAACAATTGCCAGGTGTTTGAGGCCACAGCTTTTTGCGAACTGACGCGATGAAGGAACTGCTGACACCAAAGAAGTTGGTCATGAGAATTGCAACCGCAGGCCTGGTCCTCGTGGCGGTCATGTTCGTCTGCTCGCTGATTGGCACCCAGAGCATCTCATTGAAAGCCGTACTTGACGCGGTTGGGGCTCCCGCAACTGTAAGCCCTGACTATGAAATATTCGTGAAGGTCAGGCTGCCTCGAATTTTTCTCGCTGCTATTGTCGGAGCAGCTCTGGCATGTTCCGGTGTCGTGTTCCAAGCTCTCTTGCGAAATCCCCTTGCCGACCCATACATACTCGGCATATCGAGTGGTGCCGGCTTAGGTGCCATCATCGCAGTCATGACCGGGTTCAACTGGACCATGTGGGGACGCTCACCCATAGCAGTTTTCGCATTTGCAGGCGCGCTGGGGACTGTCTGGCTGGTGTGGTTCATAGGACGTCTGACCGGAAAATTTCGTGTCACCGGCCTGCTACTTGCAGGCGTAGTGGTCAACGCCTTTTTCTCCGCAGTGATTATGTTTCTGACATCGATAGCAGAAAGCCAGCACCTATATGCAACAATATTCTGGCTGATGGGCAACATGACGGAAGAAGATTCTCTCGTGCTGTGGACTGGAGCGGGCTGCGTAGCCGCTGGCATAATGGCGCTTTTCTACATAAGTCCACAGTTGAACGCCCTCAGTTTCGGTGAAGAGGACGCCAGAAGCATGGGCGTGAACACCGCAAGGACCCGCACGATTGCATTTGCCGTGGCAGCGTTCATAACCGCTATAACAGTCAGCTTAAGCGGGTTAATAGGATTTGTAGGCCTCATCGTGCCTCACGGTGTCCGACTGGTATTCGGTCCGGACCATCGCCAATTGATACCCCTGAGTGCGATAATCGGCAGCGTATTCCTGGTCGCCGCCGATACACTGGCCCGGATAATTGTCGCCCCAGCTCAACTGCCGGTAGGTGTCATCACTGCTATTATCGGTGGGCCATTCTTCCTGGTTCTGCTTGTAAAATATAGTAGAAGAGTCACTTGGCTAAAATAGGGTAAAATAGAAAGCAAAAGACTACGGAGCTTCAAAGGTTTTAGTTTTCGGCTTTGACCTTTTCAATGTCTGATGAACGCTATTATACAGGTTGAAAACCTATGCTTCGCTTATACCCCACAGAGCACGGTCTTGAGAGATATCAGCTTTGAAGTAATGCCGGGGACATTTCTGGCAATAGCCGGGCCAAATGGGGCAGGAAAGACCACGCTGCTCAATCTGCTATGCAGGACGCTCTCGCCCAAATCCGGCATGATAAAGGTCGACGCAGCAGCAATAGAATCATATGGCACCGAGGCTCTCGCCGAAAAAGTCGCGGTTGTGCGGCAAGAATTCGTGCCGGCATTCGGATTTTCTGTGATCGAGACCGTCATGATGGCAAGAACACCCTATTATGACCACATCGGATTTGAGAGCCAAGCCGATAGGGAAATAGTCCGCGATGCACTCGAGGCCACCGACACAGCCCAATTTGCTGCGCGAACAATAGCGAGTCTGAGTGCAGGGGAACGCCAACGTGTTTTTATTGCAAGGGCACTCGCCCAGAACACCCCTATCTTGCTTTTGGATGAGCCGACAAGCTTTCTGGATTTGAAACATCAAGTCGGCATATATGATTTGCTCAAAGCCGCACAACTTGAAAAAGGTAAAACAATCGCGGCCGTAACACACGACGTCAACCTGGCGGCGCAATACTGCGACGAGATTCTACTTCTCGAACTCGCCCCATCTTCGCAAACAACCCTGAACGCAAAGGCTGTCGCCGACATCGAGACATTGCACGATACCGCCCAACGCCAAAAGAGCTATCATATCGGCAAAACCATAGATGTGTTCTCACCGGAGCAAATCGAAAGAGTCTTTGGAGTAAACGTCTTTGCAGGCGACGTCGGGCAAGAAAAATTCTTTATCCCTTTGGGCAAACTTGCAAAAGATATCGGACGAATCGACCACAAACCGGGCGGCTGTCAAGAAAAATAACCACCTCAACTTATTGCTTTAAGTTATTATTTAGAAAAGACTTAGGTCGGCCAAAACATGCCGGTCTTAACAGTGTGATTGTGCCGGATGCACCTGCTGGGCTTGCCCGTGCGGGAGCAGACAAAAATAAAGGCTATACATTGCGTGACTAATAGGTTAGACTGATAGGTTCGGTAAACTTTCGACTATAGAATGTTGCGTTAAATAAGGCGGAAGAAGAAGTGGCGCAGAAACGTAAAAAGGTCTCCAGAAAAAGCACAAGCTCACGTCGGAGAAAGAAACCACGTTTGAGCCATGCCGACATTGAGCACTACCAACAGATGCTGCTTGAAAAACGCAGAGAAATCCTCAGAAACGTAAACGAAATTGAAGACGAAGCCTTGAAGAAATCCCGGCTGGACGCAAGTGGAGATCTGTCGAGTATGCCAATCCATATGGCCGACCTCGGAACAGATAACTACGAGCAGGAATTCGTTTTGGGGTTGATGGACAGCGAAAGGCAACTCCTCAAAGAAATAGATGACGCATTGGAGCGTATCGAAAAGGGCACTTACGGAATTTGTGAAGGGACCGGTAAACCAATACCCAAGGCGCGGCTCGAGGCAAACCCCTGGGCTCGATACTGTGTCGAGTATGCCCGTATGTTAGAAGAGGGTCTTACAGGTGAGGAGCAATAATCACATTGGCGTCGCATGAGCGTCCAGCTAAAAACGAGTTAGAAGAGCCCTCCAGGAGCTAAAGCTGATCCGACCTTGCCATAAAAAGCGAAGCCACGATACCAGAAAAGACCCGACTGATTAGTCGAATAAAGGAGTGCCTTTGATATTAGACGAGACAGATTTCTCATTATTTGGACAGAGACCACAATAATCGACTTTAGTCTGTATCCAAAAAATACATTCAATATGCGGGTATGAAACACAAATGTCCAGTCTGTCACAAAATCGTTAACGTATCACCCCAAGAACAATCTGAAGAGACAAAATTCTTTCCTTTTTGCTCGCGGCGATGCAAGCTCGTAGACCTTGGTGCCTGGCTCGACGCCGAATACAGAATAATCTCCAGACTACAATCACAAGAACCTGGCAAGCGAATCGATGGCTCTTCCAGCGTCTCCCCTGACCAACAATAAGTTGCAAATATTTGAAAATAAAGTATTGCAGAATTTGTTGAAACCGACCTATAATAAGTTATTATGCTCGGTTTGTTTTTAACGAAGCAGTTGACAAAACTGACCTTTTGAAAGGGAGAAAAATGAGTAACGAGAAAGAATCGCCACAATTGCCTGAGAATTGTCTCTTTCCCAAAATATTTCAAGCCTTCCGCATGGCCATTCAGCCAAGCAAACTCACAATTGCCCTGTTGGCAGTGGCTATCTTATGCATAGCCGGCTGGATTATGGACCTAATAGTCGGTGTTGCATACGATTCAGAGAATGTCAGCGGCATATTTTCTGGACTTTGGCATGCTGCCGCCAAACACTCTTATTGCGCACTGGTATCGTTAGTCACTTTGGACTTTCAAGGCTTTCTTGAAAACATTACCCAGTACGCCGATATAGTCGGAGGGACCTTCAAGGACCATTATATTTATTGCATCGTTTTCGCCGTAATTAAACTTGCCGTCATTTCTATTGCCGGCGGAGCTATCTGCAGGATTGCAGCTCTACAATTTGCACGCGGCGAAAAACCGGGATTGACTGAGGCACTACGCTTCAGCACAAAGAAATTCACGAGTCTCTTCGCTGCACCTTTAGCGCCGATCGGCATAATCGTATTCATAGGCCTGTTCATCCTCATCCTGGGACTGATAGGCAACGTCCCACGCGTCGGTGAACTCTTGATGGGTATCTTCATGCCGTTGGCTCTGATCGCCGGTGCATTGATTGCGGTCGTCTTAATAGGCACCGTCGCCGGATTCAACCTCATGTTCCCCGCAGTGGGATATGACAATTCAGACTGCTTTGACGCGATAAGCCGCTCGTTCAGTTATGTGTATGCAAGGCCATGGCGGATGGGCTTCTACACAGTGCTCGCTGCTATCTATGGGGCGATCTGTTACATGTTTGTGCGGCTTTTTGCCTTTCTGTTCCTCATCGCCGCCCGACAGATATTGGCGCTTGGTGTATGGACTGAGAGCAACAATGGACAGGTCGGCAAGCTCGCGGCGATCTGGCCCAAGCCGGTATTCAGGGACCTGCTCATTCGACCAAACTGGAACGCACTGAACTGGTCCGAATCTGCGGCAGCCTTCCTTATTTATTTATTGCTGCTGGTCGTCATTGGCCTGTTGGTCGCCTTCATTATAAGCTTCTACTTTTCAGCCAACACTATAATCTACTCGCTTATGCGCAATAAAGTGGACAATACGGCCTTAGACGACGTTTGCACATATCCAGAAGAGGACCAAGGCGAACCAGCTGCACCTGAACCTGAGTCTGAAGAAACAGAACCACAACAGGAATCGGAAGAGCAATCACAGCCAGAACGCGAGACAAAGCCGGATGCATCGTCTTCAGAACAGTGACACAATAAGCAACAGCTCAGAGTATGCCCAACCAGAAAATAGCGCACGGCGAACTGAATAAAACGCATGAGCTAAACGACGTTCAGCAGTCACACCAATTATGTAATAACGGTCTCTTGACACTCCTCTAAGCCCTTATTACATTTGGCGCTGCGCAAAAGTATGGTGCCTGAGAAATATGCCTGATTCAAATACAGATACGCAGTTGGAAAAAAAGAATCAGAACTCAATAAAACTCCCAGACTCACCCGCAAGTCCGCTGCTGACGCTTCGTAAGCCGGCAATTGTGCTCGCTCACATAATCGCCTTCGCCACCTCTTTGATGCTTTCCTTCCTGGTGGTGCAGGAGATGCAGTTCAGACGGACCTGGCTTGTAGATCTATACCCCACTTTGCTATTGTTTTTTCTCGCCGTCAAACTGCCGGTATTCGCTCTTTTCAAGCAACACCGCGGTTGGTGGCGATATGTGGGGATTTCTGATCTCCTCGGGATACTGCGGGCGTCACTTGTCAGCACTTTTATTATCGTAGTATCATGGTATGCCGCGGGGCAAAGCGAATCCATTTTCGCACATCTGCCGTCGGCTCTGCAAAGACCTGCCGAAGGTGTATGTGTAGCTGACATGTTTGCCACAGTTCTTATACTCGGTGGGTTGCGAATTGTTATACGCCTGTACTATGAGGAATTTCGAACCGTCGAAGGCGGCCGATTGAAGCGATTTCTCATAATCGGCGCAGGCAATGCCGGTGAGGCGCTTCTGCGAGAGATTCACCGCATGCCAATTGCCCAATACGAGGTGATCGGCTTTATTGACGACGTCCCCATCAAACAAGGCATCAATATTCATGGAATACCAGTGCTTGGTACGGTTGAGCAACTGCCCAAAATCTGCACCGACCGCAACATCGAAGAGATCGCCATCGCAATGCCCTCAGCAAGCCATCAGCAACTAAGACGCGTTATTCAGGTATGCGAGGGCACGAAAATCCGGTTCCGCACCGTACCGGCAATCACCGATATCGCCTCCGGTAAGTTCCGTGTCTCGCAGATTCGAGACGTCGACATTAACGACTTGCTCGGCAGAGAAGCTGTCCAGCTTGACTTAGACTCAATAGAAGCCTTTGCGAAAGGCAAGACTATCCTCGTCACAGGAGCTGGCGGTTCTATTGGTTCGGAGATGTGTAGACAATTGTCTAATCTTGAGCCGAAACTGCTTCTGCTCATTGAGCAGGCTGAGAATCCGCTGTTTTACATAGAGCGGGAGCTCCGCAGGCAATTCCCTGATGTCTGTATGGAAGCGATTATTTGCGACATTGCCGACCCAGGGCGCGTGGAGCAGATTTTCGCAAAGTACAAGCCACAGGTCGTGATTCACGCAGCCGCTCATAAGCACGTGCCTTTGATGGAGCTCAATCCCGGGGAGGCTATAAAGAACAATGTTGTGGGCACAAAAGTCGTTGCAGACGCCGCAGACAGTTCTGGGACTGCTAACTTCGTAATGATTAGCACCGACAAGGCCGTCAATCCGACCAGCATAATGGGCTCATCCAAGCGAATTGCAGAGATTTATATCCAGGATTTGAATAGAACGAGCAAAACACATTTTGTAACTGTGCGGTTTGGCAACGTTCTTGGCTCGGATGGCTCGGTCGTTCCAATCTTCAAGAAGCAAATAGCCCAGGGCGGCCCCGTAACCGTCACGCATCCCCGCATGAAGCGGTATTTTATGACCATACCGGAGGCAAGCCAGCTCGTTCTGCAGGCTGCAACGATGGGAAAAGGAGGCGAAATCTTCGTCCTTGATATGGGCGAGCCCGTAAAAATTGTGGACCTGGCCAAGGAGCTTATTACGCTCAGCGGCTTCAGGCCGGGTGAAGATATCGAAATAACATATACAAATCCCAGACCCGGTGAAAAGCTTTTTGAAGAGCTGCGAATAGAAGGCGAAGACATGCAGCGAACAAGGCATCCAAAAATCAGCATCTGGAAGAACATCGTCATGGACAGAGACAAGATTCGCGCCGGTATAGATGAGCTTGTAGCTATTGCCAAAGCGCAAGACTATGACGAAATAGTCCGCAAGATCAAGGAGCTTGTCCCGGAATACATGGGCGGCGAGCCGGCCTCTGCGGGAAACCAGCAATAACAGCCGGGTGCCCACATTGCCATCCCCAGCATCATAATCATTGCAAATTTGGCCGTCTTGAGATTGGATTTGATTGGGTTTGTTTTCAGGAAACTTGCGGAGGGGCTGATTTTCATAGTACTTTGTCATAACAGACATTACGTCCATTTGAACACCTGCGGAATTGGGCTTGTTTTGCATACATGGTTAAATGGTGAGTCCTTGGCTAATAAGCAGACGCTTGGCGCTGAGGAAGAAAAGGGTCTGAGACTGCCAGCGCTTTTGGGTAAACGAGATGGTCTGCCAGTAGCCGCGGCTGTTATGGTAATGTTTTCGAGGTGGCCTAAACTGGCAGCGGCCCAGCCGGAGACGGGGTCAATCCGGCGGATTCAGAGATAGAGAAAGGGAGCCGCAATTATGCGACCCCCGTTCCGGTTGATGACCAACGGAGTCGCCGTCTGAAGGTCAGAGTGTTAGCCATTCTCCTGCGCTACTTTACGCACCAGCACCTCCAGCGGTAATCTGACGTCGCCTCCCAATAACCTTTCTCGTTGGGTTTATACCGTTCCCAGTCTTTGCCATCTTCGCTCCGGAAGGGCTCGCAAGTGCAAGGTGACTGGCAGGGATTAGCTGGGTCTGGCTTGCACTTATAGACGCCTTTCACCGTGCCGCCGGGACGAACCCGCAGGCAGCGACCCTTGCACCACTTCCATGCCCACCAGTTCCACCAGGACCACCCTGAGCCAGGTATTTCTTCCCCAGGAGAGGGCTCAATAGAATAACAGCTGGGATCGCCCGGATTGGTGCACCCAGCCCAGGAGTCGGCAATTACTGCTACATCGCGAAAATCTACCTTTCCGTCCCGGTTAACGTCTCCTGCGAGATATCCCCAGGCGCCGAGCTCATTGTCCTCGATGCCGATGGGCACCGGAGGTAATTCGGCGTCCGCATATCCCGGATCTTCGCTGAGAACAGTGTGCGTTAGAACGGCTACTTCGCTGTGCTCCTGTTCGTCATCTTCGACAGCGACGACCGTGACCGTTCTGGGCCCCACATCGCCGGCAGGAAAGTCCAAGGTGATCGGGTTGCCAGGGCCCTCTCCGAGGTCGATTTCGTTAGCGTTCATAGTGGGTCGCACGTCAATAGCAACGCCAAGTTCGGACGGGCTGGCCAAACTGATTTCGTACCTGTACGCGCCACCTTCCCCGACAGGGGCAGGGCCTTCGGGTTCGCTGATGACGATGCTGGGCTGGCCAATGGGAAATTCCGCCCACTGTACCAGAACCTCGTCCCCGCCAAGGCTGTTTCCAAGTAGGTTCTGGTATACGCCGCTCTCTTCAAAAGCAATCAAGTCCTCCTCGCTTGCACCCAGGCCAAGGTAGTAGTCCAGCAAGTCTTCCACCTTGACTGGGACGACAGACGAGAACGCACCTTCATATCTGCCACCATTGACGTTGAACTTGTGACTGTCAACCTGCAGGTTATCCAGGACCGCATCGTCCAACGGGACGATTCTACCACCATACGCTGCATCGCCGAGCGTAACCATTTCCAGGCACCGGCCCTTGCCCCGGTAAATCCAGTACCAGCTCCACCAGAATGTGGTGCGCGGGTCCGGGTACCGGTAGCGATAGGACAACCGGTCCAGGAATCCCCAGAAGTAAGGCCCACCGCGCCACGGATGCCACCACCACCAGCAGGTCTGGTACCCGTAAGAGCTATAGCAGTTCCACTTCCAGGGCCAGTCCCACCACCAGTAGTGCCAACGCAGTGGCCAGCAGCACGGATGACAGAACACAGGCCCGTACCAGGGATAGTAGAAGTTGCAGTAGTAGTAATAGGGGTACCAGCCGCCCCAGAAGCCGGTATAGGCATAGACAGGGTCTTCAGTGTAGTAGAGCATGATCTTGGCATCGAGGAACCAATACGGCTTCCACAGCGGGGCAACTGGGGTAGGTGCAGACGTTATGGTTACATTGTCGAACACGGCCGTGCCTGTGTTGTAAGGGTCGTGATTCGCAAAGCACAGGCCAATGTATACGGTGGAGCTCATCGGGATTGTAGCTGGATTTGCAGCCGTGCTGTCCGGATCAAGGTAAGTGTTGGCCTGCTGTACCCAGTGTACACCATCAGGCGAATGATATCCGGTGAATGTGTCGCCGCTACGCACCAGCTTAATCCAGTACGGCAAAGTGACAGCTCCCGCGTCGCCATGTGCCGAATATGAGCGGTCCCCCGCAGTCTTACGATGCTGGAAAGCTGTGCGACCATCCTGTGTAATCATCATTGTCGCGTGCGCGGAGTTGGAATCAAGTGTCTCACGAATCGTCACGGCCGCTTTGGCCGAGGGGTCTGTGCCGTCAATATCCACAACGCGGGCCACGATATGCCCATCACCATGCAGGCTGTTGACGCAACAGCGACAAGTGTCGTGCTTATTCCAGTGATCGAAGCCCTGGTTTTCCAAAGTGTGCGTGCCCGTGCTGCTTTCATAGTGATAGTCGCACGTGACGGCGGTACCGATACTTGTGCCGGTCCCCAATGTGTCAAGGGGCATGATCATATCCCCCTGCACCACTATTTCTACGTTGTTAAAGTTGACCGTACACATATCACCTCCGTTGTGCGAGGTAACAGCCAGGCCTACAAGAATATCATCGGGCATATCGACATATTCTTGGTGGAACAAATTCCAAGTAACACCGTTATCCGAATAGCTGCCCTTGAACAAATCGCCTTGACGTTCCAATAGGACCCAGTGAGGATAACTGATGTCGTTGACGTCCGTCTGGTGTCCCAACGTCAAGTCACCGGTAATCGGGCGCCACAGGAACTGTTTGTGCCGCGATGCCGACACGAGTGCCGCCACATTCTTGGACCCGGCAGTAAGATCCTCCCGGAACATCACGCCCGCCTTGGCCCATTCGTTCGTATAAGTCACGCCCATTACCTGGGCTCGTATCGTGGTATCGCCCGACACAGGGATATATACGAAGTAGCAACTATCTTGCTGGTACCAAATGTCGAGGCTGATGTCCCATATCTGAAAGTTGTCTGCACCAAGATGGCTCCAGCCGGGGGCGCCGATAAGCACATCGGTTAATGGCCCTGCCGCCGAGAGGCTCCCAATCAGTGCGAAGCATAAAAGGACGGCTACTACTGCCAATGTGTTTTTCGCAAGTACATTTTCCATTTCCTTGCCCTCCAATTACTGTCATTTCGTTAATCATAATTCGATGGCCCTTCACAGCCGGATAATACCAGCGGATGATGGCCGGCAACATTGCTGTCTGTTTCCAGTTGCCTTATTCTGCGGTAGAACTACCCTGCCATTGGTGCGGGCATCTGCCCGCCATTCACAGATCCACGCGTACTTAGTCGTCTTTGGCGATGGTTGCGCACTCACAAGAGAAGCGGTAGTCGTCCCACGGGTCGGGGCTTTTCTTCCTTTCCCAATAATCATCCGGCAACGGCATCCAGAGGGGACGTTGCGCAATTGGCAGCCAGTACCCAGGGTCGTGTGGATCTGAAGCGGGAACATGAATTTTCCACACGACAACACATGTCTCCTTGACGGGGCACTCGCCGGAGCAAAGAGCAGTCTTACGCGTAAACCGTGTGAGCCAGCAGATTGCGGTGTTGGGGTCACCAGGCACAGTCCCTCGGGCACAAGAGGACCAAAACCAGTCGGTCAGGTCGTCCAGCCAACTGCCTGCAAATTGCACCAAATCTCGGAAATCCACGACAAAATCGGCATTGAGGTCGGGTCCGCTGTAGGCCTTGGCGGCAATGCCGGTTGCCGCTATGGAAATTGGGATGCCTGGCAGTTTCAGACCAGCATATTGCTCGTCTTCACTCTCGACTATATGCGTGACTGTAGCCAGCTCACTGCGCCTGGTTTCTGTGGTCTCCACGCCCGTGACAGTGACTGTCTTGGGCCCCACATCACCCGGCGGAAAGTCCACGGTGATCTGCTTGCCCGGGCCGCTGCCAAGGTCAATTTCGGTGGCATTCACGGCCGGCTCAACGGCGATGGCAACAGGAGATTCGGATGGGCTCAGCAGTGTGATTTCGTA
>JGI2173J19968_10000467_pt1 | contig 15155 bp, 26 predicted proteins | sample DeeMarSWOR136_30_FD_19968 | JGI IMG/M metagenome (IMG submission 19968) | reverse complement strand
CATCTTATCCTACAAACTCATAATTTCTCGACCCTGCACCGCAGTAATACGGAGGCCAAAGCACTAAAACATCACGATGTATGTTATCTCTGCATACCGCAACGGGATAACGTACGTTTGATGGAGAAACCAACATCCTTCCTATGACCTCATCCCCATGATCGCATCTTGCGTTTTTAAAATATTTATTCTGTTCTGATGGAGTCGGTGTCGAGTGTGTAAATCCTGCTTCCAGCAAGATCTCAACAAGCGTCCGTAGATTACTACACGAAAGCCAAGTATCGCTTATCTCAGGCGGAGGCCAGGGCGGCGCATCAGGATGAGGCCAGCTTAGAGGCACTACGTCCCCCGGATAAGTTTACGGATGATATCACCAAGGTTTCCAACCTTCCCAGGTGACTCAACACCAGGCGGCTCCAAAACCTGGGCTAGGGCCGCCTTCTCCGGGTCGCTAAGCCTTTCGAGTTTCTTGGACACGTTCTCGGCTATAATTCGTTTGTCGAGGACCGCAGTGATCTTCATCTGTTCCGCCTTGAGCGCCTTACGTTCCTCGAACAGCCGTACGTTCTCAGCCCTCAACTCATCATTTGTCATTTCCTCGTAGTTTGGCATTCGTCCTCCTTGGAGGGTCTCTGTGGACCTTCGGTGTCCCAACACGGGCCTGAGACTTCACACTACCAGGGATATACCTACGTAGATCTCTATTCCAGGCCGCCTCTTTCTCCGCCTCCTTCGCAATAGCGGGGTGATCGGTCAAAGAGAAAGGCATCCCCTTTCTAATCAAGACAGCCGACTCGTACGCAATCTTACTTGCGCTGGCGATCTCCTCTACTACCTGAGCATGCCTCCGCAGGACCTTCGACAACATCAAAGCGGCGTCCCAAGGTAGTGACAGGATGACCTGTTTGTCTTTAACGATGCAGACCCGTAGTCCATCAATCTTGACGTCGATGGACGCATACTTGGGAGTATGAACGTCCACAATCCACCTCCTATAATGTAAAAATTTTATCCGTACCGTCGTCCCACTGGATTGTGATGTCGCCACCGTTTGGTGTACAAGGCAGTCCGGTTGCGGTGTCTATGTTGACCATCAACAATGACGTTGATTCTGTTCCTGTGTGGTAGTAAATCGTAAAGCTCTCGAACTCGTCACCCGTCACGGTCGTTAGGGTGACGTCGTCAGCGTCCGCATGACCGTCTGTGACAGCCTTCGTCGTAAACGAACCAGAGGTGTCCACCCTAGCTCCGGCGAGTATATCATCAAGAGCGTCGTCAGTAGCTAGAACTGGGGCGTCGTCATCTTCGTCTATAAGGACTAGACGGACGTCATTCGCATCCCAGTCGAGATTCCCAGCAAGGAAGTTTTCAAGGCCCTTACTATAAAATGAATTAGCCATTGTTTACCACCTATCGCTTCCGTAGCTTTTGCCCCAACGTGCGTTGACAACCGTTGCTGTGTAGGAAGCGTCCTCGTTTTCTATTGCAGCAAGTCTCATAGTATGGATACCTAGGACGTTTACCAGTTCTATCTTCTCCATAGCGGTGGTTCCGCTCATGGCTATCGTCATCGAGTAGAAGTAAATGTCGCCCGACTCGAAGTTCACTCCGTTTACAGAACCCTGGAACTTAAAGACAACATTCCCAGTCGCAGAAGCGTTCCCGCCTGTAACATAACACTGGATTGCTAGGGTATCTAGATCCCAGACAGGTCGCGGGATATCAGTAAAGTCAGTAACCCTAACAACCGTGGCGGTAGCGGCGATGCTGGCGATATCAGCAGCCATAAACAAACCATCGGACTGTGCTCCTCTTCCCATAGTAACCTCCTATAGAGGAAGGGGGCCGAAGCCCCCCTCTTCTTAGCTGTCAACCGTTGGATATAGGTACCCGGACGCTGTCCCAAGAACTCCTGAACAGTAGTTTTCCGCTACGAACAGTCCAGCTGCGCCTGCGAGTATAGGAGTCTCAGCCGCGGCGTCTTGGTGACCAACCAGGTTACGGACAATAGCTCCCGTACTAGCAGTGTTGGCAATCGAGATTCCAACTGCTGCGTCTGCGTTGTGTAAGTTGTGAATGGTGTTAAGGAACACCCAGATGTCCTTGTGGATCTCTGTACTCGGAGAGTAGATTGGGGCGAACGGCGTTACCGCAAACTGCCCAGTAATCCTGTTACCAGCAATCAAGACGTCCTTGGAATTTTTGTTCAGACATATTGCGTGCTTGTTAGCCGCGTCTACTGAAGTGTAGATACAGTCGGTGATTCGGAGCCCATCGTAGTCGTTGTCCGCCACCCCTGCACTGATCCCAACAACCCAGTTCTCAGTTGCGACGTTCTCTTCCCACTGGCACTGGTCAAGCCAGAAACCTTTCGCGGAGATAGTACAGAACACAGCTATGTCCTCGTGACCTGCCCGAAATAGAATATTTTTCATCCGGACGTTAGCAGCGGTTACCAGCATAGTAACCGTATCCGCACCATCCATAAGAAAAGCAGGTCGGGCGTCGTAATGACCAAGGCCAATGATCGAAACGCCGGACTTGTCCAGCGTAATACCACCAGCCCCGGTGATCGTCTCTGCATGACCAGCCATAACATAGATCACATCGTCGTTGTCGTTGGTACACTTAGCTAGAGCCTTGTCCAGAGTAGCGAGTGCTCTACTGGGCTTCTTGCCGTTGTGTGAATCGCTTCCGGATACACTATGAACGAAAAAGGCGTTCCCCGTAAATATACGGTCTCCCGTAACTACAGGAACGCCACCGTATTGGTAGATCTGTGCTCCATGTGTAGCACCCATTGTTTTACCTCCCTGCCACGCACCTTTCGGCAGCACCTAGGGGTCGTGCCACGTGGCAACTGTTGTGATAAGGGGGACTTGATCCCCTAACAAAGTCCCCCCTACCGTAATTCTGAATCATCCCCCTGAAGAGCCGTAAACTCCCCACCAATGCGTAAATCCAGTGGACAGCCTAAACCGTACCACGAATTTAGCATTACCGGTATCGTTGTCGTCGAAGTTACGGAACACAGGTCGAATTCTCCAGAACATTTTCATGAAGTGGTTTTGCTTCGGCGATGTTACCCACCACGCGTCCTCGTCGTCGAGATAGTGTAGGATCATCTTCTGGAGCTCCCACTCTCGGATTGCGTTGATTTCGTTGTCCGCCACGAACGGCTCCTTTTCGGAACCGAGGGTCTGTACAATAATCTTCCTCTGTGCGGGTCCGCTGATCACCCATTTCGGCTTAATCATCAGCGGCAGGTCTTCGTCGTTCTTCCATTCCTCCATAGCTTGCGTAGCGTCTGCGAGAGCGGTGGGGTCGAAGTCACAGTCGTTCGTTGGTTTGTTCGCAACGATCCCTCCAGCCTTCTTCTGTGGGTGGTCGATAGCACAGAGCGCCTTACCGTCCACCCCAGTATAAGTCCCACTGAAGGCGTTGTTCAGGACGCTTGCACACAGGACATCGGTCGTCTGCTTAACAGCAGTAGCAAGGGCGCGTGACCCTTGACGAATGATCCCGTACAGTTCGTCCTCAAACAGTTCCTGAGTGACTTCATACCCCATAGCGTACGTAGTATGGGTATACAGTACTGTGTTGACATGCTCCATCACATCGTAGGTAAACGTCCCGCCTTCCTGTTTTTCGGGAACTAGACCAAAACCCACCGCAACAGCATCTTCCTCTTGGTACTTGGTACTCGTGTCAACGTTGAGGAACTGCGTATATTCCTCTGGATACTCATTAAACGCAAGTAGGTAGGTCTTGTTGAGTCCTGGATACAGGTAAGTAGAAAAGCCACCCCTCATCATTGGTCCTGTAGCTGGCATTAGCAACCTCCTAAGTCGAGATTCGCGCTGAAGAACTGAACATGAACAACCCCATTCTCGGCTCCGAGCGCGTCTCGGAACTCGACAATGCGGCAACGTGTTGCAGAGGTGTCGGTTTTATCGATGTACCACGTATTGCTGCTCACAGCAATTCCGTAGGCCTTAAACCGATCCGCAGCTTCAATAACNTTGTTAGCGGGTGTACTGTGATAGACTTGCATGGCAACAAGCATGTTGAGAGTGATTACGAGGACATCGACGTTATAAGTCCCATNCGATGCATCGTTGTGTCCGTCCGCCTTGGAAATGCCTGTGATCTTCGCCGGGTCGGCCCCACACACCGTTAAGTAACCCGAAGACATGTAGACAAGGTCTCCCACCTTAAAGGTCTGAGACGCAGCTTCGGGGAGGGAAAGAACAACCGGCCGACTGCCATCAAGCATACGAGCAAGGCGTGCAGTTCTCGTGATTGCCATTTAGTCCTCCGTTCTGTGAATGATTTTGAAACCCGAGTGAGCTTTGCCAAGCTTTCGCTTAACATCCTCACCGGCTTCCTGGTATGCGCGCTTTATCGAACGCAGCTTCCGGTCCGTACGTTCCTTAACCATGGCACGATTCTTAGCGAACTGCTCTTTCGATACGCGTCCAAGCACCAGGTTGCCTACTTTAATATGTCCCGACGCATCCGCGAACTTCTCCAACGAGGTGCCACGAACTTCAGGATCTTGAGAGGTAACAGGCTCGTACCCCTTATACCGCTTCATAGCAAGGTTTGTCGGTTCGAGGGATATCATTCGGTAGTGTTTGTCTGGTTGTCTTTTTAAAGCTTCCAACACTTCGTCAATCATTTTTTACTCCTTTAGTGGTTTGGTGATGTCGACGGGAGCACTGTATTTCCGGTACTCCTCAGGCGTCATCCCTTCCTTGTCAGCCCAATATTTTTCAGTCTCGTTTAGAGGAGGGGGTCCCTTAGGTTCTGGCTCCGGAGCTCCAGACGATGGTCCGGGCTCGGGAGGCGGCGGTTTCTGCTGCCCTGGTTCCATAGCTTCTGCCTTTGCTAGACGGTAGGCGTAGTCGTATCCGTACTTCGGGTGGAATTTGTAAGTTGGATGCATCTCCCTGTAGATGTCGTCGGCCCGCTTTTCGAAGTCGGAGAAGTCGGGACGGGTATTCCTGACAAACTCCTTGTGAATGGCCCCAACCCCTTCCAGAAGAGGTTGCTGCGCCATACCAATCATGGCCATAATCGCGCGTGCCTGTTCTTCATCGAAGTATTTTAGTGGATCGAACTGAGCTGCTTGACCCCCCTGTTGACCTCCCTGTTGACCGCCTTGTTGCTGTCTGACGTAGTGTGCGCGCCACTGTGAGACCTCAGTCTCGGCAGTCGTTAGTTTACTCTCCAGGTCGTTAACACTAGACAAGACTTCCTTTAGGGTCTTACCCTTGTACTTGTCCGGAACCCCTTCGCCTTCAAACTTGAATTCCAGGGGGTTAGTAGGCTTGGGTTCCGGTTTGGGCTCACCAGATGGTGTGTCCTTAGGTTCCGGTGTAGGCTCCGCACCTCCAGCAGCCGGGCTTAAAGAGCCCCCCGGTTGTTGCTTAGTAGGATCAGGATCCTTCATTTCAGGTCCTCCTTAATTTCCTCCTTCACGCCTTGAACGTGAGTGAGGATGTCGTTAATTAATTTTATTTCGATAACCTCTGGGTGGTCTGCATACTTACTTAAGATCTCGGCGTACAACGCGGTACGCCGTTCCCTCAAAGTGTTCCGCAGGTCTCTCCACACAGCGTTATGAACAAACTCTTCAACGTCATGCTGTGTAATCTTATCTTCGGACATTACATAACCTCCATAGGCATCTCACCCTCCATAGGCATTCCTTCTCCGGCTGGAAGTTCTGAAGCGCCCCTTGTTAGAGGTTGTGTAACGTCTGTGTACTGTTCCGGGGCCATCTCGCCGTGAGCTTCAAGAACCGATCTCATCTTCTCAGACGCTGCGGCGGCTATCCGAACAACCGTTTCGCGTACCGGCCCTGTCTGCAGCTGTGGATTGGCCAGTAACATCGACAGTTGAAGCATCTCTCGGTAATACTGCCCCAATAACTGGAATGTAGCTATAGCATCTTGTTTACGGATCTCCTTATTCATAGCTACGTTGCTCAGGTTGCTAATAACATTCAAAGCCAAGTACGGAGCGGTACTTGGCTTTTCGAGAAATACTCGCACCCACTCCCCTTCGTCACCCATAATCATATAAGGGATATGGGCCGGGAGTCGGTCATGCATCATACTCAAGATAAACATCCCGAATTGTGATAAAACTCTACGGGTATCCGAAATTGTAAGGTCGAAGCGCCGCTGGCCTTCCTGGATCAGGGCCAACGTTCCGGTAGCCGTAGCCCTCCCACTTGATATTGCGGACTCACGCCCCAAAGCATAGTCACTGACCCCGGCACGTCTCTCACCCAGTTCCCAAATAGCCCGTGGAAAGTGGGGGTTTAGGGTAAAAGGCGTCCCAAGCTGCATTGATTGCAGGTCGTCGGGGTTGTTCAGTAGAAATAGCTTTAGTGGGTATATCTTAGTGTCTGACCTAAGCCCCGCACCCTTCTTCCCTTTTAGGACGTGCATAGTAGCCACTTTAAAGTTGTCAACCAGTAGGTTGTACATAGAATATAACGCATCGTCGAAGGGCTTCGTCTGTTCGATAATACCAAGGCCGTGCAACTCCGCAGACCGGGGACCGTACCTGAAGATACGTATCGGCCACTCAGGATAAGTGTCCTCCTCTATACGCATCACGGTATGTGTATCTGGGTGCAGAGTTACGATGTAACGACAAATGTCGCCAGCCTTCTTTAAATCCCATTTAATGTAGACTTCGTATCCGTGAACCCGTTGGGTTTCTCCTGGGACTAGACCTTCCCGTTCCTGGGCTTCCCGTTCACTCTCTTCTACAGGGACTTGGAAGTTTTGGACCTTGTCTATGTCTTCGTAGTACTTCTGAAACTTTGCTACTCGTAAGTCCATAGGGGTCCACCTCATCTTACGGGCCCACCAGGGTAGGTATTCTAGTTCGCTGTAACCCCCAGGGTAGTAGAGGTCGCGAATCGGAAGGTGCCTACAAACTATCCCATCGATTGTTCGTACGGTAGTAGTACGTTGAGCCCACAGATAGCGTTGGGATACCTGCTCCTCTCTAATGATCCAAGGTGTCAGCATAGCCCCCATACCAAGACGAGTAACATCGAAGATTGTCTTACGGAGTTCACGTAGGTACTGCATCTCTATACGCGCCTTGTAGTCCAGCAACCGCTCGGTAGATCGGGCAACTTTAACCCACCCACTGTCTCTCGTTGGTTCGAGACTCCAGGTGGGCTTGAAGGCCTCTATAGTATTTACAATACGAGCAGTAACCGCGTCTACGAACGTCGCTCCCATTAAGATTGGGAAGTTTGACATCCAGGCGCTACTCCGTTCCTCAACCACCCCCGAGTAACAGTCTTCGAATTCTAAGTACCTGTTACGGAGTGGCTCGTAAACCTCGCGTTCAGCTATCCGGAGCTCATTCTCGATGAACTCCACCAGCTTCTTCTCTTGGTCTGCTGTGATCTTTATAGGATCACCCATTACCTTCTCCTTCGGCGCCTGCGCGGACGCCATCCTGCACGCTGCATACCACCGTAAATGTAGCGGCGGCGTGCCTTTCCTTTAAGACCCTTCTTAGCTGCACGCCGCGCTAACCGTCTATGCAACCGTTTAGGCACTATATCTTCCCAGCGCTACGTAAGCGCTTCAGGAACTGTTCGTCGGCCTGACGTTCGTCATCGTAATCGTCGTCAGACTCCGGAATATCTAACATATCCATACACCACGCCCAACAGTCACCAACATCCTTAAACTTTCCTTTGTCGAAGGTCAGAAACTCCTCATTGAAGGCAGCCAGAGCTCTGTGACTGTAACCGAGCCCCTGCCTGAAGAAGCTATAACCGCCCCTGATCCTGGTAGTCTTGCTACGTTCAGTATCTCTAGGAAGCAGTTCGAGGTTTGGCATAGTGCTTTCGTTTCTCCAGATTTCTTCTGCAAGCGGCTTCAACGCTGCCTGATACCCATACGATTCTATACCCATTTTGTACAACCCGTAAGGCTCCCACTTTCGCCAGATCTCTGCCATCTTCTTTACCAGAGTAACGGGGTCGCTTTGCTCCGCATACTCGTCTAGTACAAACCTACGCCCTCGCGGATCCGCACCAGATACGACAATAGCGTTGCGAGAGGTGAGTCGCTGTGCGGAGGTTGTGGACAAGCTGTGTCGAGGGTCTACCGCAGCTACAATAGACATACGTCGCAGAGGAATCTCTTCCTCCTTCCCACCATTCTCCGGTGGGACGATAACGGACCGTTCCTTGCGTTGGTACTTCTGCAACCAGACTGCTTTATTCTCCGTAACCGAAGGATCGGTAGGGTTGTTCATCCACTGAGTAGCAAATACGTAAGGGTTGATTTCCTGTTGGCGGAGTAACCACTCCAATCGATACATCTCCGGAAAGATCGGTTTTCCGCCCTCTATAGCTTGGCGGTAGTAGACATAGTATTCCGGATGCTTTTCTAGGATGTGACAAGCCAAGTCAATGGACGACCAGTGGTTCATAATGACGATAATCGGTCTGTCCTCGATAGGCGGCCTCATTAAACCCACACGCTGTTCAAAGCGGTCGATCAACTTCCCCATTAACTCGACTGATTCGTAGGTTTCTTCGTCCACTAAGTCGTCGTACACCGCATAGTCAAAGTGACCGGACGTCATCCGTGTCGCCCACCCACTAAATGTCCAGGTAGCTTCTGGGTGGTCGACAGTCCGGGGTAGGCACATCTCTTCTTTATTCCATCGCTCGCTAAGCTCCGGCCTGAGATGTGGGTATAGTTGACGGAGCATCGCTTTCTTCTCAAAGGCAGCGCGGATGCGGTAACCAACCCTCGTGGCGTTTGTAGCGGTGTTCATGACTATAAGACCGGTTTCGTTAGGGTTCCGTAGCGCCCGCCAGACCGGGTAGGAGATCGTACCACAAGATGTTTTGTAGTGGTCTCGAGGAACCAACATCAGGATACGTTTCAGGATATCAGCAGCCTCGAGCACCGCGCACATCTCGTAGTGGAGGTGTTCAGTCAGTCTATCGAAGCCCAGAAGTGCCTGTGCCGCGAAGTACGGCGACTGTTCACACTGCTCACGAAGGCTTTCTGGCAGTCCGTCTATCTTCGTTATCTCGCTCATCTCTTTCAACCTGCTTGACTAACCTAGTCACAGGGTGGTCTAGATCTCTGGCCGATTGGACAGGAAGCTCCTTAATTTCCAGCGCTTTTCGGCCCTTTTGTTCTTTAGCCAACGCGGTGGCCAAAACGTCCGCATCTATGGGGTTGATATTCATAACTACTGTCGGTCGTTCTTCCGGAGTACGGCGGTATCCAGCCCGGTCCATTAGGTCTTGAGCTATGTTGACCCTCAACCCCTCGTGCGCTGCGGAAGTCATCATGTCCTTAAGAAGGTCATAGGCCTTTACCGCCTGCTGCTTTAGTTCTTGATGTAGGTTACGAGCCTCAGCTTTTAGTTCGCGGTCCACGTCCTCGAACCTCTTTTCTTGGAGGTCAAGACACACCTTCTTGAACGCCGGTTTCTGCATGATCCTCTTAACGGTGTCTAGTGGCATAGACATCGCGCTTGCGATTTCCTCTGATGTTTGGTGGCGGAGAAGGCGCCTTGCCATCTCGTGGTAGGTCAGCGTGTGTACTATACGCGGCTTACCCATAGCTATAAGCTCTATATATAATATAACATTTTCTTGTGGGGAAAGCAACTGCCAGAAGTTTTTCGATGTTGAAGGGCCACTCGCGTTTTACGCCAGCCGGTGTTTTGCGATTCCGCTGTTGGATGGCCCCCCGGGGGGTGTGGTACACAGTAAGTGCGAGATTAATGGACCAGTCTGCCTTGAAAACGGGGTATATTTATATAATATATATATTTTATATGTTGTATATATTCACGCGGTTTGCGTGATTATATAAATCTTATAGAAAGGAGGTGATATAGATGTTAACGAAGTTAGAGAAATTAGATCNAGTTACTACATTTGATCAACTTGCTAAACTTGCTACAATTGATGAAGTTACTCAAGCTTATAAGGTTTATCTGAAATCGAAAATTTATCATGCTGAGAGAAACAAGAAGATTGCTAAACTTGCTAAATTAGCTATAGCTGCTGGGTTAGATAAGTAAGATAAGTTTAGTAAGGATTGTAGAACGGGGGACCGGACTCCCGTTTACCGGTCCTCCGTTACTGATGCACGCGGAGTACTCCGTTTATATACGTACCGACGTACTGGTACGAACGCTAGGAAAGGAGGTATACCATGTCTACCATTGAACAAATCAACAGTGTTACCACCGTCAACCAGCTCTCCAAGTTAGCCGATCTCGAGACGTTGAAGTCCGCCCTGAAACAGTACATCCGGTCTAAGGAATACCACAGAGAACGTAACCAGCGGATCAACAGGTTAGCTAAACTCGCCGTCGAACACGGACTCGATAAGTAATGTACCCCACGTTCCCCGCAGACCGGTCTACAGGCAAGCATGTGGACCGGTCGTCCACTCTAATGAAAGGAGGTGATACAGAGTGAACAAGTACACACTACTGTTCTGGGAACTAGTTAACCTGGTCGAACTCACGTACAAGGATAGCAGGGACGCCAGGAAGTTAGTTATCTACGTACCAGCCTGGCAAGCCCTGTGGTACCGGCTAACCGCAACACTACAATAACTGGAAAGCTACTCCCGGCCGACCGGACGTCTGGACATCAGGACCCTATGTAGTTCTGCTGTCCAGACGCCTGGGTAGAAGTCGGCAGTAGTGTTGTAATTTGGCCCAGCAACGTCAATAATTCCGACGACAATAGTCAAAGAAAATAGGATATAACGTTGAAAGGATTATTATATATATTGATAATTTATATATATATATCCATACGTTGGGACGTGCCATTTTTCTGATATTAGTTGTCGGAATTATGGACGTTGGTTGGCCTAATATGAACGTCCAAATGTAAACCTACTACGCGAAGTAGTAGAAGGAGGTGAAATACGTATGTACGAGATCTGGGCTATGTTACACAACAACCTCCCTGGAGACGCAGTGGGAATACTAGAGGAACACGGAGTAGAGTTAGAAGATGTTGAGTGGATAGTAGGTGGTGGCTTTGAGGGTGATGACTACGCAATTTTGTTAGTCAAACTACAGACGCAGGAGTGGTACATAGTTGAAGGAGGAGTTCTCAGACCCACACTAATCAGCGAGAAGTTCAGTACACTGACCGAGGCTTCCGACGCGTTTCTAAAGGCGGTAGTCGGAGACGACGTACTCTAACAAAAGGAGGTTAACATGGAGGAGCGTTTAGACGCTATCCACGACCTCCGCGAGGTTCTCGAACTCCTACAGGAACATGGTACTGAGGTGAGGGTGGTAGTGACATTCTCACTCGGTACTCCTACAGCTACTGTGGGTATCGAAACCCTAAGCGGAGACGAGTCGGTCTACTTCACAGTAGAACCGTAACAACCACACTCGAACGGACTGGACATCCTGTTGGAGGTGGTTCCGGCTCTGAGTAGTAAGACTAAGTACTACTGAGCACTAAAAAACATGTTGATTTTTACAAAAAAGTGATATATAATATTATCATAATGAAACACAACAAACAGAACACAGAATTACGGAACCGTTGGTTCTGGCAGTTCCGTTGTTGTGTTGAAAGGAGGTAACCTATGTCACCAAAAACCAACTCAAAAGACGCATGGGATGCTGACACCTGGGACGAACTTCAGAAACTCACTACACTGAACGAAGTCAAGACTGCTCTCAAAGCTAAAGAAACACAACGGATAGCCCACAAGAAATACCAAATGAAGAAACAACTGAAGCTCGAACGTGCTACACAGTTGATGAAAGAGAAACCTGAGCTGTTCGCCGACATCGACGAAGAACTCAAGAAGATCGCGAACCTGTGAACAACCGTAACCCACGTAGAGAGACGATCGGCAAGCAGATCGTCTCTCGCCGACTCTACACACGAAAGGAGGTGATACAGAATGTACGAAGTGAAACAGAACACCAAAGTACTGGTTCATGGGAACATTCACTACGCCCTATACCAAGCCATGCTAGGATACACAAAGTTCAAAGACTTACGCCACAACCCTTGGGAAGCTAGAGGAGTACAGAAGTGTCTGATTAACGGGTGGCTGAAACGCGTAAAACGAGGGCACTACACGATTACTGACCAAGGACGTGAGATGCTAGACCTTCTAGGAGTGTTCCTCGAGACTCCGGTGGTCAAAGACAAACAAGGCTTCATGTCTCGAAAGGAATTCAACTTCTACTGCCCTAAGTACCTCAAAGACGAATACTACTACCCAACAGTCTACCGAAGCCGTAGTTATGTCGCTGTTCCCAAACACCATAAGATGAACCGAAGGTGGGCAACGTACTTCTTAACCCACATTTGGTAATAACGACGAAAGTCGTGAAAGGAGGTAAAGACAATGGTCGACATCCCTGATAACCTCGAACAAATTATTGTCACTGCAGCACAAGCCTGTTCACACCCACGCTCTGACTTTGGTATCTTCCTCATTGGGTTCGCGGTTGGAAACACTTACGCAACTCAACCAACCGAAACGCTACCAGGTCTCCCTGGGCCATACGGGCTCTCAGCACTCTGTACGCTATACCATCTATTTGAGCTATTCAAACGGAAGATTGAATGCATCTCCGACCCCCGTAAGAGTGCCGAGGAACGTGAACAGAACACCCTTGCCGCCGAGGCCTTGTATCGGGACATCCACAAGGATGACTAATGACAAAAGGAGGTAACATGTCTAGGCACACCTTTACTGCTGTTGTCCGTAGGTATCGTGGCCGTATACAGCGCATCTGGCATTTCGATACCTATACCGAAGCTGCGTGGTTCTGTTGGAGAAAACGACAGGAAGGTCGTAAGTCCACTTACCATGTAGCCCATCATGTAATGTGTTGTTAGGAGGTAACCATGAAGGCTTGGCTTGTCGACAACCACGGACCCCTCGAGTGCAGCGAATGTCACTTCGAGAAGTCCGAGTACAAGACACGTACACGTGTCAACCGTGCGATCTACAAATGTCTCGAATGTGGGTGGGTTATGTGTAGAAGACATGCACTTGAACACTTCAAGCCCACCGCATGCCATAGGAGGTAACTATGATTCCGCTTACGTTTGCTCACGGCGCCATCGTCGTGAAAAGTTGTAAGTATGGCATCTACGAACTCCTCTCAGCTGAGGACTCGAAGCACAAAGCAGTGAATTGGGTTATGACTGCTCTTAAGAACAAAGTCCTCAAACCAACAGATACTGTCTACATCGTCGATGCATTGGGGCATCGGAAGTACTCTGTTGGCGTGCTGACCCTCAGTGACTACGCAGTTCGTGAGACGCCGGTAAGACAACTGAACTTACCATTCAGACTGTAGTGCGTTCGTTTCGAACTCATGAATCACCACACACCGTACTACGACGTAACACCACAACGCGAAGTTGTGAAAGGAGGTGAAATACGTATGATCATCTACACATTTAAGTTAGTTATCGCTATGCCAACTGAGTACCCCACAGCGGAGGTCGTGGAAGCGGTTACGAATGCCCTGCGCGACGAACCTCAGTTTGTAGAAGATACTGGTGGGTGGGCTGATCTTGGCACCTCGATGAAACTCCGGCTCGAAGACGCTGAACACGACCAACACCCGAGCCCACCTGATGACGGCCACCCTCGTTACAACGAACTAGTAGACGAGTGGTTTGAAAAGGCAAAACAGTTGGTAGACGAGAAGTTTAAGTAACTCGGCTGCAACATCGCGGCCTGAAAGGAGGTAACCATGCCTAATGGCAAACTGTACATTGCACACAAGTGGCTCTCGGGTCAGCAACCGCAGATTCGTGTGTTTGACAGTCTCGACATCGCTGTCAGCACGATTTGTAAAGAGCTGCTCGAGGACCGGGAGCACAGCTATTCCCTGGCTGAATGGAACAGAGACACCAACGAGCCAGGCGACGTGCTAATCTACATACCTAGATGAAAGGAGGTAACCATGGCTAAGAAGCCAAACAGAACTCGCGACATGTTCTACACAAGACGTAGAACATCACGCAACCTGAGGCAACGGCGCAGTCACAGACAACGGGTCTTGAACGAAACCAACAGACTACGTCGAGTTAGAATGGGATTGAGCTGAGTAGTCCTCAGTAGTGCAAAACCCTTGATTTTTATGTTGATTTGTGGTATAATATTCATAGAAACAATGAATGTTATATCGACGGGTTTTAAGAGTTGTACCCAGAAACAACCATCACATGAAAGGATGAGTGATGCTATTAGTACAAGGTGATGTGTTTCTACATTCCGTAGACACGATCCCCGAATCCGCTACCCTACTGAAACCCAACCCCACTGGTCACGTCCTAGCAGAAGGCGAAGCTACTGGTCACTACCACCTAATTCCTAAAAGGTTCGCTACTGTCACTAAGCTTTACGAAGACCACGGTAAGATCTACCTAGCAGTCTTTCGAGCCGTAGAACTGATCCACCCAGAACACGCTACCGTCGTAGTTCCAATTGGTAACTACGAAGTGGGACGCGTTCGCGAGTTCGATCCGTTTACTGAAGAGATTCGTCGTGTCGAAGACTGACGATCCAGAACTTATTGTTCTGGATACTATTCCTATCGATCGTCCGAAGGCGGAAAACTGTGCGTTCAGGCTCCACAAACGTGTAGGGTTTCGCAAGCCGCCAGACTTTATCTGGTGTGAGTCTCCAGCGGAGTGCTACCAGGCGTACCGGGGATACCTGCGGACGACTGCGTTTGCCAGCGCGCCTACCACCCAGAAGCTCCTGGCGTGGTTTTTCACCAAACAGAAACCCCCCAGGTCCGTTCGTTGGAAAAGACATGATTGGTTATCCGCCCCCGTATACGTGCTCGAAAGGCTGATTCGGCAGGAACTACAACAACACTCCATGTACAACCACCAACTGTTCCTCGTAGGGAACCACGACGCTGCCTGGTACCACACTTACAAAGACTCCTCGGCGGGGTTCCCTATGGACTATTGGGCTTTCGTTAAGGCAGCGAGTTGGTGTATTCCGCTTCCTAACGTGTGGTTCATGAGCGAGCGCCCGACTATCATCAGGGTAGAAGACCAACGGATACACAGCTACACCGGTCCAGCCGTTCTGTACCGCGACGGG
>JGI2173J19968_10000464_pt1 | contig 15178 bp, 14 predicted proteins | sample DeeMarSWOR136_30_FD_19968 | JGI IMG/M metagenome (IMG submission 19968) | reverse complement strand
AAACTGAAGAAATTATATTAATAATAGATCAATGCATCGTACCTGATATGGAGATGGTACTGCTGATCTCCCTGCTGATTGTCCTTATGAATCGTCTGAAGACCCGTTCTATATAATTAATGGCTTACCACCTGATACTACTATCGAGTTAGATCCGATATTTAATGATTTTTATAATATTGTAAGGACTCCAGGTGGACCATTAGGTGGTGAAATCCTTGAATTTGATGCTACCCTCGGATTAGTTGTAACAGGTACTGGTGATTTAACTGGATTCAATCGAATTCTTTCAGTACCTGTCTCATTTGAAATAAATACTGCACCTCGAACTCCAGGTGATCCTGTCCAAAGCTTTATTAGTGAAATATTTCAATTAGAAGGAGAGTTATTTGGCGATCCAGATTTTTGTATGTTTCGAATAAATGCAGGCGAAGTTTATGGTCTACCTAGTCCTGGTCAGTTCATCTTGTCAAAAATGCTTAGTGGGAATTTTAATATCGACAGTTTTTTTGATATAACATATCAAATTGAATTTGAGGGTTGTCCAGGTTCTCCTTTAGATGATTATATGGGTACAACAGTCAATACAACTCGTTTGCAACAGGGTATTGAGTTTTTAAATGATCCACCAAGTGAACCAACTATCGATGGTCCAATAAATGGAGAAAATGGTAAGGCTTATCCCTACACATTCACTTCAATAGATTCTAATGGAGATGATGTATCATACTTTATAAGATGGGGTGATGGAGAAGAAACTGATTGGACGACCTTCCAAGCTTCTGGCCCACCTGGTTATATTGAAAGCCATTCATGGGATACTCAAGGAACTTATATTATTCAAGCAAAAGCCAAAGACATATATTATGTTGAGAGCGAATGGGCAGAGTATGAGATAACAATACCCAGAACCAGAACATCATCATATCTATGGGTTCATTGGTTCTTAGAACGTTTCCCAATGCTGGAAAGACTGCTGGACATTATATTTTGAAAACATTTCTTTTACAAATTTTAGGTTCGTAACCGACATATAATTATTGCTATTTTTTAACGTTTCAACAGACGGTATGAAAATCTGATTTTTATATTAAAAATTATTTAATGAAATTAAGATGAAGTGAATAAGTGAACAAGGGTCAAATTTGGCAGCTGTTTTTCTCCTTAGGCTTCCAAGCCTTTTTCAACAGACTAGCTGCCCAATATGACCCACCATCTTAGGCATAATAGCCTGTAGAGCAGAGTGTTGGATCCCAAATAATTAGACCCTTGTTCAGGAGTAATCAACATGATATATATAGGAATGGACGTACATAAAGATAGCTGTTACATAACAGTAATTGACGCAGAAGGAAAAACAATTGATGAGAAAGAGATAAAAACAGAAGATATAGATAATTGGATAAAAACTTTAGATAAAGAAAGTAAAATAGCAATGGAATCTAGTACTGCAAGTAAACCGCTCTACCATGTAATGAAAGAACAAGGTTTTTGATGTTCTAATGGCCCCTCCCTCAGGACTAAGAGTTATTGCAGAAAGCTCTCATAAAACTGATAGAACTGATAGCTTCCATCTCGCTAACCTGCTACGTATGAATTATTTACCTTGTTCATATGTTCCTGATAAGAAATATGAACAAATGCGGAATATCTGTAGATATAGAGTCTCTCTAGGTCAGAAAACAACAAGGATAAAAAACGAAATTCATGCCTTACTTACCAGAAATGATATCCGATTGAAACAAAGTGATATCTTCGGAGCACATGGTCTGGAAGAAATGAAATCATTGCAACTTAACAGGATAGATACATTACTTCTCAAATCCTATCTTGACGAGTTAATCTATCTAATGGACAAAGCCAGTTATTTACAAGACGTAATGGCTGAACAAGCAAAAGATATCTCTGAAGTAAAACTTCTCATGACTATCCCAGGTGTAGACTTTTACTCAGCAATGACCATCATCGGAGAGATAGGAGATATAACAAGGTTCCCTAATCCAAAGAAACTGGTGAGCTATGCAGGTCTAGCACCAAGACTAAAAGAGTCAGGAAATCTATCCCTTCAAGGACGGATATCAAAAAAAGGGATCAAGAACATTAAGATGGATATTGATCTCTGCAGCACATTTAGTAATTCGATGTAAAAAAGGAAATAACAAGCTAAGAAAATTCTACACATATCTACAAAAACGTGGTAAATCAAAACAAGTAGCTGCTGTTGCAGTTGCTAAAAAATTGTTAACCATTATTTATACAATGCTGACAAATGGAACGGAATATGAATGTGAAGACAAAATGTTAACAATAAGAAAACTGAAAAGAATGAAAACACGAGCAACTACGATACCAGCTGTAAACTACACCACTGTGATCAATGAGTTAAAAGACAAAATTAATTTAATAGGAGGCTTATAACATTATAATAGTAAAAATCTGATTTTCAGAGCAGGAGAAAAAACCCTACAGCACGCCGCCTACCGGACTCGAACCGGTGACCGCTCGGTTTCTGTAGAAAACCTATGTTTCCTTTAACAGCCGAGTGCTCCACCAACTGAGCTAAGGCGGCAAACAGAATTCCTGAATGGCGTATCATTTTTAAACATTATGTGTTAAAAACTGTATTTCTCCTGCATTCTTAATTCCTTTATTTGATTCTCAACAAATCTATAAACTGTCGCATGTTTACTTCCAGTTATAAGCATATCAATAGATTTTTTCAAGATATTTATCCGAAGAATATCTGAAATAATTGAAACGGTATGACCGTAAATAGAAATCTTTGAATCGGTAAGCCCCTCCAAAACTCTCTTTGTTTTTCCTTCCCTTCCTATTATTCTGCTTTTGAGCCTTCTAATATGAGAAGGTTTCTTTCCAACATAATCATAAAGATCAAACATGAAAAAATCTGCATCATCGTCAAAAAGCCTAAATGCATTTTGAGGGGAAAAACCCCTACCTATTGCTCTAACAATATTTTCGATTTTAATCACAATTAAGGGATCATCAATCTTGTGATCATCTATTACAACCTCGCCAAGTTTAGAATCAATATAAATCTTTAAACCAGATTTTTCCTCCAAATAATTTTTAGTTTCCCCATTATGTCCTATTAAAACTGCAACACGTCCCATAGGAATTTTTAGATATCTCATACCTATCACGTTTTTTTTGTTACTCTATCAAAAATTTCGTTTTCATCAGCTGAGATATTTAACCTTTTAAAATAACTAACAATATTATGAATGTCTCTTTTTAAAAATTCTAAAGAATTTGGATGTTCGACTAGAACACCCTGACCAAAATCAATTAGAAATGGTTTGTTTTTATGCATTAAAACGTTATAAGCACTTATATCTCCATGTACAAGTTCTGCTTTTTTATACATTTTTGAAATAAACTCAATAATTTTATTAAAGATTTTCTGTGGGTCCTCCAGTTTAACATCTTTCATTAGAGGAGCAGGCATACTTGTTGTACCCAAATATTCCATAACAAGAACATTATCTATTGTTTTTATTGGTTTTGGAACATTTATTCTAGCCTCATATGCCCTTTGTAGGTTTTTATATTCCTTTTTTGTCCAGGCAAGTACAATATCTCTTCTGTTTTTAGATATCGATTTAAATCGTGGATCCCCTATAATATATTTTGATATATGTTTAAACGTAGAAGTTGATGTACGATAAACTTTTATTGCCACAAATTTCTTATCTGGAGTAATACCCCGAAAGACATTTCCTTCTTTACCTGTTGAAATTGGAAAATCAAGTATATCAATTACTTTACCTGATATTAATTTCTCAAAAATATGAAGGGTTGCTTTATCAAATACCTCATCCTGAGTTTTTCTATCAATACCAATTCTGCTTATTAATGATTCCCGCTCTCTATCTAGTTTTTTAAGACTTTTTTTATCTAAAAAATTTTCAGAAGACATCAATTTCCTCTGGAAGTAACTTTCTTCTACTTAGAACTATTGCCTGAGTCCTTCTATATCTAAAAATAATATCTGCTTTATCATTTTGAATATCCCAGGGTTTAATTATTATCAAGTCACCTGCTCTAACTCTTTGTTTTCTTTTCATTCTACCAGGTATTCGCGCTAAACGAGATTTTCCATCCGCACAAACAACATTTATTCTTGATCCGCCCATTAGCCTTTCAGCTATAGCAAACATTTCGTTTTTCTCTTTTTTTGGAAGTGGAAGACGGATGTACTCTTCCTCAGGTTCTTCTTGATACACAAAATCACAAACTCTTATCCTGTACACAGATATGTGTTTTTATACTTTTACCAAAAATAAAACTATAATTTTAAATAATCTGAAATTTGTTTAAGAGTTATAAGAGTTAGTTTAAAGAAATAATTAATATCAAATCCCACATCTTCACACAATTTAATCTTGTTTCTATTGTATCTACTAGCAAAATTTAAATCATTGAATCTGCTCAAAAGGGTGTCTACATTTAATTCTGAAAGCTTTTTTGATGGCATAGATTCGGCAACCGTTACAATAAATCCTGCAAATTCAGCAGTGGAGATTAATGATTTATCAAGAGAAGTAATAGGAATATAATCTGTGTGCATGTAGTTATTGGCCTTTATTGCATTTATAGACTCCTCAGGTAATAGGTTTTCTAGTAAATCAGCAGAAAGTACTCCTCTCTTTTCAGGGTTCTCTCTTGTAAAATCATAATCAAGATTATGAAGAAGCCCAGTAAGACCCCATAATTCTTCATCTTTACCGAGCCTTTTTGCAATTTGTCTTAAAATAGCCTCTGCAATTATTGAATTTTTTATTAAATTCACATCTTTTACATATTTTTTTAAAAGAACAAATGCTTCTTCTCTACTTAACATTTAAATTTGAGTAAGCAAATAGATAATATTAAAATTTTTGGAATTAAAAGTATATTAGAAAAAGCTATACTAATTAATATTGAAAAAATTATTAATAATTTGGAAAATTTAATATAAAAATTGAGTAGATTTAATGAACCTGAAGAAAATAAAGTATTAAAATATATATAAAAATAATAATCGATAGTTTTTTAATGCATCTTTTTATATTTCCGGGTGAAAGTAAAAATGGTATTGGATGATTTAGGTGATTCCCTAAAGGGGACCCTTAAAAAAATAGCTAATGCAGTTCATGTTGATTCTAAACTTATAAAGGAAGTTGTTAGAGATATTCAGAGGGCACTACTACAGGCAGATGTTAATGTTAAACTTGTTTTAGAACTCACAAAGAAAATTGAGAAACGAGCCCTTCAAGAGAAACCCCCCGCAGGAATGAGCAATAGAGAGCATGTTATCCATATTGTTTATGATGAATTGGTAAATATTTTAGGAGATTCTCGAGAATTACCAATAAAAAAACAAATAATTATGATGGTTGGCCTGTATGGTCAAGGAAAAACAACAACTTGTGGTAAACTTGCCACTTTTTTTAAAAAAAAGGGCCTCAGACCTGTGCTTATTGCAGGAGATGTGCATAGGCCTGCAGCATATGAACAGTTAAAACAGATATCAGATCAGGTAAAGGTACCTTTTTATGGGGATAAAAACGAAAAAAATGCAGTAAAGGTAGTAAAAGACGGATTAAATAAATTCAAAAGAACAAGTGATGTAATAATTGTGGATACTTCTGGAAGACACAAACTTGAGAATGATCTTATTTCTGAGATGAAAGACATATTTAAAACAATAAAACCAGATGAAAAATTGCTTGTTATAGATGCAGCTACAGGTCAACAAGCCGGGCCACAAGCAAAAGCATTCAATGATGCAGTAAAAATTACAGGTATTGTTCTAACAAAACTAGATGGTACAGCAAAAGGGGGTGGTGCACTTAGTGCAGCAGCTGAAGTTGGTGCACCTATCGTGTTTATTGGCACAGGTGAACATTCTCAAGATTTTGAGAAATTTGAACCTGCTGGTTTTATTTCACGTTTACTAGGTATGGGTGATATTAAATCCTTAATTGAAAAGGCAGAGGAAAGTCTTAAAGGAAAGGATGCAGAAAAAACTGCGAGACGTATTATGTCTGGCAAATTCACCCTTCATGATATGTATGATCAAATGGATATGCTCTCAGGTATGGGATCGCTCAGAAAAATCGCAGAAATGCTACCTGGAGGATTTCCAGGAAAGGCTAAAGTGAAACAACAAGATATGGATAGCACTGAAAACAAGCTACAGAAATTCAGGGTTATAATGGATTCTATGACCGGTGAGGAAATGAATGACCCAAGTATTGTACGTGCTTCACGCATTAAGAGGATTTCTAGAGGAGCAGGGGTTGAAAACAGGGATGTTAAAGAGTTAATTAAATATTATAATATGACTAAGCGGATGATGAAAGGTTTTTCTGGAAACAGAAAGATGAGAAAAAATTTGATGAAGCAACTGCAGTTTGGAAAATAAATTTTTAAATATTATTATGTTGTTTAAGAATCGAGATCAGATTGTAAGAAATGGAAAAACCGCAGAATTAAAACAAATTAGAAGCGATGTTCTAGATATTTTAACATCAGCTATAAATGCAGTTGATGCCTATACTGTAGTTAAAAAATGTTTTGATGGGAAAAATATTATTTTTGGGTGTAAAAAATTTAATGTTTCTGACTATGACAACATTTATCTGATTGGCTTTGGAAAAGCAAGTATTAGGATGGCTGATGCAGTTAGTGATTCAATTTCTATTAAAAACGGAGCAGTTATAACAAATGAAAAACATAAAACCGTTAAAAAAAATTGTATATCCACTTTTTTTGGGTCACATCCTATACCAAATCAAAAAAATATTTTTGCTACCGACAAACTATTGGATATTGTAAATAAATGTAAAAAAAACGATCTCTTAATCGTGTTAATATCAGGTGGTGGCTCTGCATTATTCTGTAAACCTCGAGTTAAGCTTAATGATTTTCAGAAAGCAACAACCCTTCTTCTAAAATCAGGAGCAAATATAAGAGAGATTAATATTATTAGAAAACACCTTTCTTATGTTAAAGGCGGCCAACTTGCCAAATTTGCTAAATGTAAAGTTATTTCTTTAATTATATCTGATATTGTAGGTAATCCTATAGAGTTCATCGCATCAGGACCTACTTATCCAGATTCAACAACATATATCCAATCTAAAAACATATTAAAAAAATATAGACTGTGGATGAAAATACCAATATCAATTAAAAAAACAATAAATAATGGTATTAGTGGAGATATTCCAGAAACACCACAGAAAAATGACTCAGTTTTTAAAAATGTGTTTAATTTTATTGTTGCAAATAATGAAGTTGCTTGTAATGTAGCAGAGGAGAAAGCTGAAGAACTTGGTTATAAAACAATGCTACTTACTACAAATTTAGATGGAGATGCTAAAAAGATCGGTAGGTTTTTAGTTGAAAAAGCAATAAATTATAAAACATATGCAAAAAAAATGATTTTTATATCTAGTGGAGAAACCACTGTAAATGTAAAAGGCAAAGGAACAGGGGGTAGGAATCAAGAGATGGTTCTTAGCAGCGTAGATAAAATTAAAGATAAAAACTTAGTTTTTTCATCTTTTGCAACTGATGGAATAGATGGATCATCAAACGCAGCAGGAGCAATTGCAGATTCTTATACCTTAAAGAGAGCTTTAGAAAAAAAGCTAAATCCAAATTTATTTCTATCTGAAAATAATTCTTATGAATTTTTCAAAAATCTTGGTGATTTCTTCAATACTGGACCTACAGGAACCAATGTAATGGATGTTCAATTAATTATTAAATTTAAATAAATATATAAACCGTAAAGTATATAAATCTATATTTCCCATATAATTTAAAAATTATTAATTTATACATAGTCGTGGAGTCCTAATATGAAATCGAATCATAACTATAGGAAATTTTTAACATTAAATGTTTTTCTATTAATCATCGTCGGTTTTATTTTTCCTTTAAATGTTTCCGCTGAGTTTAAAATTTTTTATGACGATGGAGTAATATTTGATGATTTTAAAAATGGAAATGATGTTTTATTGGACAATTGTTCTTTGTCACAAGACCCACCATATATTATAACTTTGAAATATGAACCAATAAATTTAACCTACAATTATAGAGAAAAACCAGAAAATATTAAAGCATGGAAAATTGAGGATACTTTAATTTCTCCAGGAGAGGGAGGTAGCTTTCTTCAACTTCTTTCAAAATTCGTAACTCCAAATCTTATACCAGGTTATGAGTTTCTACTAGGAGATTATATAGATATAAAGTATAGAAATGATGATGAAGCTGCTGAAACCTATTCATACTGGTGGAGAAATTTAAATTACACATCATATCCAATGAATTTATTCAGATTTACAATTGATGAAGATACAGAACGAATAGATGATTTTTGGATTAGTTGGCAGTCAGGAGATTTTGATAAAAATGCCAATCTAGAAAAGATTACAATGTATATATGGAGTTATGGTGATTTACTACCTCGATGGAACTATATCCATGAAATAAAATATGATAGTGAGAATATAACATACCCAAGAGGTCAGATTACTGAGGAGGTTAGCGGAAGTAGATACATTAGCAAAGAAGGAGGCATCGATGTTCTTATTGTTGGTACACCAACTGAAGGAACTGGAGACTTTCATCGATCAAGATTATTGTCAGATTATATAGAAGTAAAACTTGGTATTTCAAAAGGTTACAGATCAAATGGATTTGTTATTTCTGATCCTATCAAACCAGTAAGTAGTAAATTTAAAGGTTGGGAAAATATATTTTGGGAAGGTTCAAGTCCTGGTAATGCAACAAATCTAAAAATACAGGTTTTAGATAAAGATAACAAACTCATAGAATCCCTTGAAGGAAATTCAGATGGTTTTACAACATCTCCTATTGATTTATCATCTTTAGGTAAAGAATATACAGAAATCCGATTAAAAGCACTGCTTAAATCTGAAAATCCTCAATTTACTCCATACATTGATAGTTGGGGAGTACTATGGCGTACAATTGATGGATTTTTTGATAGCTTTAATTTTACATATAGAGTTAGGGAAAAACTAGGAGTTAATATTGAAGATGGGCAGGTAAAAATTAGTAGTTTTTATAGTGAATGGCCGTTTTTTGGTAAAAATTCAAGAAATACAAGATCATATATAGGACCTGATCCTGATAAAAAGAACAATAAAACATATTGGACTACAAGTATTAATAAAGATTTTGGTGGCTGGTTCCGAAGTCCTGTTATGAGCAATGGAAAACTGTATATTGCTTCAAATAACAATAGGATATCTGCTTTTAATCTTATAGCTGATCCAGATACAGGGATACAAAATCCAGTTGACAATAGTCTTGATAAATATTATGTTGAATCATCTCTTGCAATCGGGAAAGATACAGAGGGTAATGAATATGTAATATTAGCAACAAGCGAACTTGATAGTAATTCAAATAAGATCGTTGCATTAGATGCCAATGATCTATCTATAGAACTTTGGAGTAAAACTCCAACATCTCAAAATTCAATTTGTTTTTCATCTTCTCCTACCATTGCAAATGATAAAATATTTCTCACCTCCTGGAGTGGAAGATTTGGGGATGTACCCCAGATCTACTATGTTTTATCTAGGGTTAATAGTATTTTAGGAAATTCGTTAGGGTTAAATAATTATCTTTATGCTTTAAACTTAACAAATGGTAATCATGCATGGAGCCAGATTGGAAGACCTGTTGAACTTCCTGCAGGAAGCCTTTCTTCACCAGCAGTCGATGACGGGAAAGTTTTTGTTGGATGTGAAAACGTTAAAGGTTCAAGCTTATTTGCATTCGATGAAATTAATGGCGAACTTATCTGGGAAGCAAGCGTAGGGATGATAGGACGATCTTCACCTGTTGTTGCAGATAGTGAAAATGGTAAGGTTGTAATTGTTTTAAGCAGAGAGCAAAACATACTATCATTTTCTGGGGAAGATAAAGTTTATGCCCTCAGAGCAGAAACTGGTGAAATACTTTGGAACAAAACAATTGGTAATGAATCAACACTATTAAGAGGTACATTGTTAAAAGGGCTTGATTTCCAAAATCTAGTCGCAACCTCAGAACCAGCCGCAACCCCTGCAGTATCTGGTGATACCGTTTTTGTAATGGCTCCTAATGGAACCTTACATGCATTTGAGGTTGAAACAGGTAAAGAAAAATGGACCTTTGATGTAAAACAAGGAATGAAAGGTTTGTTATCATCATATTATTGTTCCTCTCCAGCAGTTGTTGGAAACACGTTATACATCTCATCCCAGGATGGTAAAGTATATGCAATAAATGCTAATAATGGTGAATTGAAATTTGAATACTCAATAGAGTTTGAGGGCATAAAATTTCCACTTCTTTTATATTTTTATTCATCTCCTATTTTTACAGATGGAGTAGTAGCAGTAAGTGCAACTGAACTGTTACCAATCGGAGAAAAAAATCTTGGTCATTTGATCACTCTTGGAGCATATAATATGAACTCATATGGAAGGATATGTTCAGCTCCAATACACGTACAATCTGGAACTTGGTGGAATAAATTTAAAGCATCAGAAGAAAGCACAAAAACAAACACAATTACATATAGTATACTTGACTCAGATGGAAACATATTAAAAGAAGGTTTAAACGGATCAAATAATGATATATCTAATCCGAAAATTTTCAACACAGGAATAATAAAAATTTGTGCAGAACTGGAAATGACTAACAAATCTCCAATCCTAAATGACTGGAGAGTAACATTTAGTTCTGAAACAATAGAACCGAAATTTAGAGGCGATACATTTCTTCCAGATCCAGGTGGATGGATAAACAGCAATAAACCTGTGTGCACTATACAGGTTTATGATGATCATCCAGGTTTAGACGTAACCTCAGCAAAATATCGTCTGATATACAAAAATAATGAGAAATCAACCTGGTACGAAGCAGAATGTACTGGTATTAATGGAACAATAAACAATCAAACAGTAACAGCAGATGTAACAAAAATTGAACCCGAACATGACATAAAAAGAATAGAAATATCAATAAAAGACCTAGCTAGTAACAAAGCCACGTATGAGCTTCCTGAAGATTTCAAATTAGATACATTGACACCAGAGTCGTTTATTGAATCCACATTATTGGAGCAATACAATGAACCTTTTAGAATAAAGGCAAATGCAAGTGATCCTGGTCAAAATCAAAGCGGTGTGAAAACAATCTCTCTTTATTATAGACTTGAAGGCCAAGAGAATTGGACACAATACGGTCTAGCTGAATCACCCTATGAATGGGATTTTGATATTGATATTAGTGGACTTTATGAGGTATGTCCAGTTGCTACTGATAGAGCGGGAAACATCGAAGAGTTCCCTGACGAGGTAGAAGATTATTTTGTATATGATAAAACTAAGCCATTTAAACCAGATTTGAAAGAATTATATCAATTCGCAGAACTACCAGAGTTATCAGTTGAATTTAGTGATGATTATTTATTAAAAGATGTGGAATATAGACTAAGCTTCCGTGGAGATTGGATAAATATAAACGATGATGACATAAATAAAGAAACCTTTGTTGGAGAATGGACACTAAAAGAGTCTGATTGGGATTACATGGAAGACGATAAAATATACTATATCTATTTTAGAATAACTGATTCAGCAGGAAATGAATATCAGACAATTTCAGATACCGAAGCACTTGCAATAATAAAAGATACAATTCCACCAGGAACCCAAGTTGATTTGGATCTATCTGATATGGAAGGCGGAGGCTGGAAGGATAAATATACAATTGAAGCCTATGTTCCATACGATGAAGACATAGGTTATGTAATTCTGGAATACCGATATTCACCGGACGATGATAAATGGAGCAATTGGAAAGAGTATGGCGAGAAATTAAATAAATCTGTATATGAATGGGAATTTACAGCTGAAGAAGGAAGTGGTTACTATGAATTCAGGATAAAGGTCTTTGATTACGCTGGTAACTATGTTGAATCTTTACCAGAAAAGGTAAGTATAACCTTGCTACAGTCATATCAGATAATACTTTTAATAGCTTTATTTGTAATATTTTTGTTCATTACTCGTTTTATTACAAGAAAAATGATTAAAAGAAAAGCATAATACAATTTCTTTAAAATCAAAAACTATACAATATTTCTTCTAATAAAGATCCTATTCCCTCGCCAGTTTCACAAGAAACTTTTAGATGTTTTGAATCAGTCTTGTTTATATCTGCTTTGTTTTCAACTATTATAAATATTGAATCAACAAAAATTTTTTTTATTTGTGATAATAAATGCATTTGATCATTTAGGGTATAGCCACAGGTCTCGGTTGGATCAATTAAAAAAACTATTATATCTGCTAGATGGGTAAGTGCTGCAACTGCCTGCTTTTCAATTGCATTTTTGTTTGAAAAAGGGTTGTCTAAAAGGCCAGGTGTATCAATTATCTGAAATTTTTCTGTAATATGTCTTTGTTTCTTTTCAATATGACCAACGTGTATCTCCTTTGTTGTGAATGGATATTGGGCAATCTTTGGTTTTGCAGAAGAAAGGCATTTTAGAAGTGATGATTTTCCGACATTTGGATATCCCGCAATTACAACTGTAGGAATATCAGAAATTTCTGGAAATTTTTTAATTATGTTTTGCGCTTCACTAAGTGAGATAAGCTCTTTATCAATTTGTTTAACCACGCTTGAAATTCTCCCATATATCTCCTGCTGTTTTTTTAATAAAAAATCAATTTTTTGGGATTTTTTTAATGACCTAGATTGTTTAGAGTAAATCATTTGACATGTTTTTCTTGCCCAATCAATTGCCCCTAGTGCCTTTTTAAGTTTGTCAATATTTATTCTTATATCTATTAGTTCTCTATAAAAAGGTGGTAAATTATCAATTGACGGAAAATCTTTTACATATTTTTCAAGTGTTGAAATAACGGAATTTGAAAAAGTTTCTGTTTTTGAAATAATCGTTTTCTTTTTCTTGTATAAAGCATTTCTATCAATTATTTGAACTTTATTTGCTTTCCTAAACGATTTATCTAAAATTTCCTGAGCAGTCAAAGCTATTGAAAGGTTTCTAAACATAATAATTGAAAATGTTATTTTTTATAAATCATTTTTCATTAATTTTAAATATAACATCGTTGTTAAAAGAACTTGAGGCGTCTGAAATGGCAAAAAAAGGTAAAAAGAAAGGTAAAAAGAAATTATTTAAAGTTAGTAAAGAAAACACAAAAGTAATTACCGAGTTTATTGTATTGAGAAGGGACAAAGGTAAATCTAAAAACACCCTTTATGCAGATAGATATGTTTTAGAGAAATTTGGATATTTTTTAAAAAATAAACAATATAAAGATGCTACAGAGAAAGATTTAAGGACATATATGAATACAATTAATTTCGGCTCATATAATTTACAAGGGATTACATTAATAAAATTCTACAGATGGCTTTTTGATTTGGATAAGGATCAGATTCCAAAGAATATGAAATGGATTGAATTTAAGAGCAAGAAAAATAAAAATAGGATCAAAGACCCAGATAAAAAGAAGCTTTTGATAACACAAGAAGAATATCTAAAAATTCAAGAAGAATGCAAATCAGATATTTTTGGAATGTGGAGTGCATTATTTGAAACATACTGGCTCTCAGGTGGAAGACTTGATGAAGTTAGAAGTATGCTAATCAAAGATGTAATCAAAGTAAATCAAGGGGACAACATAAAAATCGCTCTGAGAAAATCAAAAACCATAGCTAGAGAGGTTCCACTTGCTGAATATCCTGAATGCCTAGAAAGATGGTTAGGAAATCATCCAAAACGTGATGACCCAAATGAACCACTTTGGATAAGCTTCAAAGGAGAAACAAAAGGTAAACAAATTAAAAAGATTACAATCCAACATAAGTTTTATGATATAAGGGATAAAACCAAAATTAAAAAAACATTAAGTATCCACTCTTTCAGGAGAACAAGAGCAACTCAAATGTTCCACGAAAGATCAAAGGATGGAGGATTGATATACTCAGATAAGGAAATGGGGCAGTTCTTCGGTTGGAGTTTATCAACTGTTTCTTTACGAAGGGAAGAATATGATCTATATAGCCAGGAAGACCTAGAAAAACTAGTATTTGGAAGATGTGAATCAAAAACTATTGAAACATTTGACATACTTAAACAAAAATATGAGCGTGAAAAGGATAGGAATCAAAAGAAAATTGCTGAAATGGAGAAACAAATGGCTTCAATGGAAGAAACAATAAGAGCATCAGTATTAGCTGAAATTAAAGATATGGTAAAAGGATATACGCAATAATTCTTTTCAAATAATCCTATATTTTAAGTTATTGTAACATTTAAATATACCATACCAGATTTATTTTTGTTAAAGGGGAGGAAAAATATGAAAAAAAGATTATTTAGGAAAGGACTTGTTCTTGGAATAATATTGTTGTTTGTTGCTGGCAGTATATCTCCATTAGTTACAGCAATTGATAATGTTACAGAAGTTAAGGATGAAGATGTAGATAATTTTAATGACAGTGGGACGTCTGATGATTATAAGGAAATTATTACATTTATTTCAGGTGGAGACAATTCTGAATGGATAAATAGAAAAGGTTTTTTCCGAGGTGAAATATTTATTTACGGGGGGTCACCTTGGGGTATACCAATAGCTTTATGGGGTTTGAGGCTAACAAACGGTAAAGTAGAAAAATATTCCATGATTGAAGCGAGGAGTGTTCATGCTTATTTTTTCAGAGGTTTTATTTTTGACGGAACTCAAGCACTTGGATATGCATTAGGTAACATTGATTGGGTATAGAATATATATAAGAATATTAAAAAAAGACTAACTCTGGCTACAAGAATAACAATATAATCTGTTTATTGTGGTACCTCATCATTTTAGAGTTGGTTTATAAAGGACCATTTGATTTCTCCTAATAAGGTACGGATGGGATGCAGAAGGATGGTATTATTTTTAAAGATATAGAAGCAGTTGAGATTCCAATTTGTCATTTTTGTAAATCTAAGGATGTAATAAAATATGGCAAGCAAAAGAATAAAGTTCAAAGGTATCATTGTAATTCCTGTCATAAGATATTCAATGAGAGGTATGGTACTTTGTTTTATAAG
>JGI2173J19968_10000463_pt1 | contig 15182 bp, 15 predicted proteins | sample DeeMarSWOR136_30_FD_19968 | JGI IMG/M metagenome (IMG submission 19968) | reverse complement strand
GCAAACGCCGCTATCGTTGGACCAATAATTATTGCAACTGCTATCAACGCCGCCGCCTTTGCCATATCGCCAGATATTCCGAATAAATCAATGCCCCAGTTGGCAATTCCCAACGCAAATACAGCTAAGATTATCGCAATTATCAAGCCCAAGATGCTAATTGCCAGCTCCTTTGCTGAGGAAACGGTTTCACTCATTCATATCCCCAAAAGCGTTGTTTTTTACCGATTTCATATATAATGCTTGCGCCACTAGCTATTCACAAATATTGGAAGAAATGAAGAAGCGAAAGTTAGCATTTTTCAAGGATTTCCTTCAGTTTTGGCTTTTCTGGGTGATAAAGTGGATGAGCAAGACAAAACTCTACGCCTTGTAGAAGTTTAGACTTGTCCCATGTGGGCGGGTTTGCATTTTCAATAGTTGGTAACCACATAAGATGGATTTTGAAGCGTTGCCCCTTATGTTTTGTTTTATGCATCACTTTGATTGAGTCAATTGGTTCAAAGCCGAGTTTTTCCATCTGCTCCTTTTTCAGCCATGGGCTCCAATGGTCTTCTAAAGCTATTGTAGCGAAGCCCTTGGCTTTCTTTTCGCTTTTCATCATGTCGGCGAATAATCGCTTTCCAAAGTTGTGTCCTTTGCCTCTTCTCAAAACCCAAATGCAACTCATAACTATGATGTTGTTGCCCATAACAGGGTAACCCGACACCTCTGCTGGTGCATATTCTATTTGACCTACAACTTCGCCATCAAAAATCAAAAGTTTCTTGCGGAAACCTTTTGGAACAGCAACTTCGAGATACCTATGTCTCTTTTTATATTTTCTAAAAGGCATCGGCGCAAGACACTTGTAGAGATATTTCTCATACTCACTTTTCCTGGTTATATCTATGATTTCTATTCTAGAATCCGGCATCATTTCATCCCACGCATACTGCATTTAGCGTATAAAGTTTCTTAGAAGATCTTGTTGAGGGGATGATTAGAGGTAAGCGGTCTTATTCCAAGCTGTCTTTTTGCGTAGTAGGCCATGATAGCATCGTTCATGGCGCATGTTGGAATAATATATCTAGCTTGTTTCACCGGTCCATAGATGAGAAAGTCGGCTCCGCTCGACTGCACTATAGTATGAGCCGACGCATTGTAAGCAGCGAAGCCTCCTCTTAGAGCTGCATCTTGGTGCAGCTTCCACTCATACGTAGCGTTTGCAGGTGAGCATCCAGCTGGATATCCCAGTTCATTCTTGACAAGCTTTATGGCTTCAGCCGCATAGGCAATGCTTGGCACATCAAAGACAATCGTATCCACAAAAACCTTCTTGATTCCAACTTTTCCAGCGATTTCAAGCAGTCCAACTTGTTCGTTAGATCCTTTAAGAACTGTAACTCTTCCATTAGGTGTATAGTCAACTTCATTCTCTGCGAGCAAAACTGCCGCTTTTACGCCAGAGTCATGGATTGCTTCTAGTTCACTTTCGGTCGTTCTGGGAGAAAGAGCATTAAAAATAACTCTATCTCGTAAGCCCAATTCCTGAATAAAATCTAGGCTTGCAACCCGCGTTTCTGGAGTGGCTCCATCAATAAGAAATGGGACATCGCTATGCTCAGAAACAAAGATAATATATTTTTTCATTGCTTGAGGATGATTTGCCATAACATCTAGAAAGTGGGGAACACCCGTTCTTTCAGCTAATTCCTCAGCTTTTCCAATCCATTTCAGCACTGAGTTTTCATCGAAGCTTCCTTTCTCATGGTTGGTTACTTCGGGCATTCCCTTATAGAAGATGTTGCCAACTAAAAGAGTCTGCAGTTCTCCAGGCTGACCGCCAACTTTGACGTTGCCAATTTCGAAAATTCTCTGCTTAGCTTTGAACAAAACGACACCTAGGTTCTATTGTTTCTGTCTAACAAAGGCTTTAGGCGAAATTAAGTCTTATTCTAAGTGTTTGGTGAGGTCTTATCGTATTCCATATTGCTTGTAGAGTTTTGTCGGGTACACAATAAGCCAAGCAACAACTGCGTCAATTATGCCCTGCCAAGTGTTCCACAAGCTAACTCCTAAAACATAGTAAGTCAAAGGATTAGGATTCATCTCGCTCCCCCAAAAGAACCAATTAAACGACGCTGGAACGTCAATTGGGTTTAATCCGAACATCAACGGGATTGCCCAATAATAGTTCAAAAACATTGTCACGAAACATCTCACAACTACAGCAATACCCATTGAAAAAGCGTAAACCTTCTTCATTTTAGCTGCCTCATTATAATGTCGGAATCGCGAGAGGTTGAAGATTACAGCTGGGATTATTATCAGTGGAATGCTGGCTGAAAATTTCATGGTCGCACCAATAAAGGGAATGGACTCTTCAGAGAAAAAGAAGATTCCTAAAGTTCCTATAAGTGAAGCCAAAAGTCCTGATTTTAATCCAAATAGCAAAAAGGCGATGACCCAGGGTATTGCAATAAAATCTAAAGCCGCCATTCCCCAGGGAAGCCTGACATCTGGAAATAGCACAAAAAAAATTGAAAGAGTTCCTAAAACTGTAGATGCAGCTAGTTCACGCACAGAGAAAGTAAACAGACTTTTATGATCTTTGCTGTTTCTAAAATTTTGCGAGTTCCCTCGTTGCATTTCTGTGTTCTCCTTTCTAGCGTTTTAACATCATCTTAGTCATTTAAGAGTAACTACTTAGAAATGAGTAAACATTGTTTCAACCTCTACTCAAGCGCTGCAACAGAAAACTAAAAAGAAGCTTGATTGTTATTCAAGATAGTGCACTAGAATGTCTGAAAGTTTCCAAATAGCGCTTGTTGACCTAAAAGAATGGCTACAGAAAGAGACTGCGCCACTCATTAAACCATTAAAAGACAAGGGAAAAAAACTACTTGATGAAGTAAAGAAAAGGTTAGACGATGTCCGAGAAAACGGAGACAGGATCTTTGTTAAAAGTGACAAGGAAGTGCAGAAGGGCAGTTCGAAAACGTATCGTTGCGCCAAAGCAGCTAACAAAATGAGCAAGAACATTGCTGACATAATCAATCAGGTTGCTGTTCCAGACGACATCTCTTATTTAAACCTTCGGTCGTTAATCGGAGATTTAGAGAAAACTTTTGCAGCAATTGAACATGAAAGAAGAGTTTGGTATCGTCGCATTTCACCGTATTTCATTCTTGACCGCAGAAGACTTGATATTGCAATAAAAAGAGCTGAAGATTCAATCAAAGAACTACGCAGTTTTCTGTCTGAAAAATATGTTGACTTAGACACTGCTGAGAACACGTTAGGTATGATTGACAAACTTTCTCAACTAATAGAAGAAGCTAAGAATGTTCAAAAACGGGAAACCCAGAGAGAAACGAGCATAAAGCTTCTCAAGGAGAAAATACGGGAAAACGAGCAGAAAATTCGGCTGATCAAAGACAAAGCTGAACTGAATGAACTTTCGAAACTGGAGCAGAGAATTAGAGATCTGAAAGTGAAAGTTAAGTACAATCTGCGTCATCTGCAGAAACCTTTCTATAAGATGCAGAGCCTTGCTCGGCGTGGACAGGTTGCTCTTCCACCAGACGAAGCCAGGAAACTCCAACAATATAGGAAAAACCCTTTTGAAGCACTTTCAAGCGAAGAAGGAGGATATCCAATACTAAAAAGACTCGTGCAAAGACTAGATGAAGCAATTCGCCAAGAAAAAATGAAGCTAAAGACTGCTCGGCTCAGAAAGGCTCGAGAACAAATAGACGGTATCCTCAAAAAAGACTCTCTACTAACTCTGCATCACAATTGCTTGGAAGCGATTTCAAAAAAGAAACAGCTTACAACGTCTGATGCAGTCGCAGCTACACAAAGAGAACTCGAACAACTCCAATCAACGCTTCGAAAACTGCAAAAACAGAAAGAATCTATCGAGTCAAGAATAAGGTTTCTTAAAGAAGAGCACCAAAAAATATCAAGAAAGATTGAAACCATGAAATACGAATTGGAAAAATCCATTTTCGAATTAATCGACAAAAGAGTTCAAGTAGTTCTCACAACAAACAGTTGAAAAGCAGAATTCTAATATTATTCGTTATCGGTGTACCAATGACTGGATTGCTCTCTCTATTTTGACAATTTTGGAGTGATATCTGTTTGAACTTTCTTTTTAGTTGCATTTATAGAAATTTAATTAAGCCGAGTTCTTTAACGCATTAAGCGATGGTGATAGCTGTGGAGTTAAGCCATGTATTTTCTGAAGTTGAAAGATTGGAAGATGAAATGGTGCAGACTTTGATGGAGCTTGTAAAGATCCCTGCGATAGCTCCTGAAAGTGGCGGAGAGGGGGAGGTGAAGAAGGCAGAGAAACTAGTGGAGGTGTTGAAGGAAATAGGGTTTGACAAGATAGAACGCTACGACGCTGAAGATGAAAGAGTTCCTTCTAAAGTCAGACCTAACCTTATAGCTTATTACTACAGTGAAGATAAATCTGAGAAGCTCTGGATTATCACTCACATGGATGTTGTTCCGCCTGGAGAAGAATCCCTCTGGACGGCGACGAAACCTTTTGGACCAATAGTCGATGATAGGAGAATTTATGGAAGGGGCAGTGAGGACAACGGGCAATCTTTGGTTGCGTCAATTTTTGCTGTAAAAGCTTTGAAGAATTTAGGATTAAAACCTAAACGAACAATCGCTTTAGCTTTTGTTGCTGATGAAGAAGTAGGAAGCAAGTATGGAATACAGCACCTTATAGATCAAGGTCTTTTTGGGCAAGATGACTTGATAGTAGTCCCTGATGGTGGAAATGAAAAAGGAGATTTTATCGAGATAGCTGAAAAGAGTAGCTTGGGGCTTAGAGTACGCACTATTGGAAAGCAGACACATGCAAGCAGACCTAGTGGAGGTTTAAACGCACACCGTGTAGGAATGGGCTATGCTTTGGCTCTGGACAAATTTTTACATGAAAAGTACTCAGTGAAAGACATGTATTTTGACCCNCCAGAAAGCACTTTTGAACCCACCAAGAAAGACAAGAACGTGGACGCCGTTAACATAATTCCAGGAGAAGANGTCATCTATTTTGATTGCCGAATACTCCCACGCTNNAATCTTGATGAAATATTAAATGATGTTCACATGATGGCGGAAAAGTTCGGAAAGAAACATAATGCAAAAATAAACATTGAGCTTTTGAGGAAAAACGTGGCTCCGAAACCTACAGATGCTAACTCAAAAGTAGTCCTTATGTTAAAAGAAGCTATCAGAACTGTTAGGAAAGTTGAACCCAAAGTTGGAGGGATAGGAGGCGGAACCTGTGCTGCCTTCTTCAGAAAAATAGAGGTTCCAGCTGTGGTTTGGTGCACGATAGATGAGATGGCCCATCAACCTGACGAATACGCTAAGGTAGAGAATTTAGTTAATGATGCAAAGGTGTTTGCTTTCCTCGCAATTTCTTAATTGTTAAGTTAATCTCGTAAAAGGGCTACGTTAAACGTTAGAATCCTTCAAGAGGAGACAGAAGTCTTTCGTTTCCTCCTTGAAAGCTTGATTAGCAGGTTGAAGGCGTTCTTCTCTTCCTCGACCGGTCTCGTTTTGATCAATCCTGCCTTTTCTGCGTTTTCGAATAATTCTCTGCCTGTTTCGGTGCGGATTATGGTTAGAGTCCAACCAGCTAGCCCCAAACCGCCAGCAGATATGTCTGCGAGTTCTGCTGAAAAATCAGTGCATGGCAAGCAACTCTTGCGCGTGTACCGCTTCGCTTCAGCTAGAGAAATAGTTTTCACACCGCCAGAATTTGTTGTAACAATGATTTTTCCTTTAATATTCATCTTTTTGACATCGTGCAAATTGATGCCTAATATTTGTTGAATTTGTTTTTTCATTAAGCCCTCATAAGTGAAGCTTTCCGTACACATGAGCCCAATAGTGAATTTTATTCTGCCAGTGTACCTCCTCAGGTTGGCTGCTTCCATCTTGCGGATGGCTTGAATCTGACAAGGAGTGCCGACTAGAGCCAAATTCTGTATCTTCTGTTTAAGGGCTTCTTGAATCGCAAGCAGATTTGGAGAATAAGTGTAGCGCGTGCCAGCGCAGTTTAAAACTTCTTTAGGAGTTGTTACCAACAGGGGCACGGGATAGAAAGGCTTGTCTATACTGAGTCCAGACAGAAAGGCGCCATCAATTATTCCATTTTTTAAAGCGAAGGTAATGAGGGTTGTAACAACTCCTCCATCTTGGCAACTACGCATTATGTCTTTATCGGTTGTCTGAGCGAAAACAAGCCGTTGATAAATCCCGAAGTCTTCATTTGGATTTCTTTCCCTTCCGAACACCAGTTTCTCTAAATCTGACCATGACCATTCATATCGAGGACAAACTCTAGGACAAATTCCGCAGACTTCACATTCTTTCACGAGTTTGGGTTTCTGCTCAAAATATTCTAGACAACCGAAGGGACACACAAGAACACAGGCACCACAACCTACACAGTTTTCTTCCAAAACAACTTTTTCTAGGAGGGTTTCCTCAAANCTCAATTTAGGAAAGCTCATGACTTCACTTTTCCTTTAATTCTTTACCATCCAGTTTGTGAAGTCGTTTTAACACCCTTAGAGCGTATAAAGTTATCCATTTGCTTGGCTTACCCCTGGTTTCTAGGTTAGTCTGCATTCTGCCAGTTGGAGCGCTTTCAAGAATCCATGTTCCATCTAGACGGCGCTTTTGCAACAAAAGTTGCACGGCATCACCTAAACGCTCATCCTCAACGTAGCCTAGTTTGGTTAAAACGTCTAATCCCCTTAAGAAGCTGTATCCATAAAACCATGGAAAACCAAGTTTTAGCCAAGATTGTTTAATTACTTTATAGTTGTGGTGATCCGCCTTAAAGAGACGGTGCATAAGAAGAAATTCTGCTCCCTTTTCTATTGCTTGTTCCATTTCCTCTGTTAGATTCTTTCTTGGGAATTCACTGAAGGCTTCTAGTGGGCAAATTGTCCCGTAAAAGCATCCATGTGTATCTTTAATGTGTGCTCGCCAGTATGGACAAAGCCATCCGCCGTCCTTGTTCTGAATTTTTACAAGCCATTCTAATGCTTTCCTCACTCTCGCGTCATTTACATACCCTATTTTAATCAACGCTGTTGCCATATTGCCAGTAAGGCATGAATATTGATGTTCAAAAACTATGGAGGACGCCCATTCGTTTGGCGAAGGCAACTTCTTTCCTTTGTCGCGCAACCACTCATATTCCTTCAATGCACGTTCAGGAGTATAACTTGAAAAACCGCCTTCATCCAACTGAAACTGAAAAATATATTTACAAGCATTTCTGACTCTTTCATCACTTCTATCCATTCCCAACTGACCTAACGTCATTATCTGCCAATAAGAAGATTTGTACTTAGGATGGTAAGGATTTACGGGTTCTTCCCAAAATCCTTCCGGCTTTTGCTTGGAGAATATCCTTGTTATTACCTTTGAGGCTGGAATTGCAGCTTTAGCGGCTTGAAGCTCTCGTTCATCTTCTCTTCTGTTCAAAAGGTCTTTAAGAGTAAAATAGCGAACCGAAGGATTTTCCTCCTCCAGAAGCCATCTGACAAGACTTTTCTGAAGTATGTTCTGGCTATTGGTCATAGGGTATATCCTTTGAGTCATTAAATGGGTGAAGCATTAATTACGGGGGACAATTATAAAACTATTTTGAGAATACCAAAAGTAACGTTTCATCAAATCAAAAATGGTGCAAAAATGAGGTTCATTGAGAATCTGCAGAATCTAGTTAAAGAGGCAATGGGAGTCAACATAGACGAATTTCAGGACCTTGTAAACACAGTAGTGGAGTTGCAAACAAAAGAACATGGATCTGTTGGAAGTCTGCAAATCACAGGTAGACTCGTTAATTTGATGCCGAAAGGTGAAGCAGTTATTGTTGGAGATATCCATGGAGACCTAGAAGGCCTTTTCCACATATTGAAAGCCACAGACTTCATAAAAAGGGTTAAAAAAGGCGAATACTGCCTACTAGTTTTTCTCGGAGATTACGGGGACCGTGGCATCCACTCGCCTGAAGTATACTATGTTGTGTTAAAGCTTAAGGAGGCTTTTCCTGAAAATGTTGTTTTGATGCGGGGTAACCATGAGGGGCCAGAGGATATTTTGGCTTACCCACATGATTTACCAAATCATCTGTTCATCAAGTTTGGCGGAAACTCGTCCAACGCTTACGCCGGCTTGCGTAAGCTTTTTAACAGTCTGCATAACGCCGTGCTTGTTAAAGAAAAATATGTCCTACTACATGGTGGTGTGCCAACTCAAGCTAAGACAGTTGACGATTTGGCTTATGCTCATGAGAAACATCCACGTAAAACTCATCTTGAAGAGATTCTATGGAGTGACCCTTGTGAGGGCTTAACTGGAACTTATGCTTCGCCCAGAGGTGCTGGGAAACTTTTCGGGGAGAATGAAACCGACAGATTTTTGAATATGCTCGATGTGAAAATTTTGATTCGGGGACATGAACCGAGCCAAGAGGGATTTAAGGTTAATCATAGCGGGAAAATTTTAACTTTATTTTCAAGGAAAGGCTCGCCATACTTCAACAAACAAGGAGCTTATTTACAAATGGATCTAGACTTTGCGGCCGAGAAAGCGTTTCAGCTTAAGCAGTTTATCAGAATGTTTTAACGAAGACTCATCAGACTGGATGGTTCTATCGAGAACAACTGGCGCAAGGGGTATAAGAGGTACAATGGGAACATCCAAATCGTTTTCTTCAGGTTGTCCAGAAACTTCTATCCGATTGTTGTAGAAACGGAAGAAAAAGCAGTGGCTTGGATTGCCTCTGCAGTAATGGGTAACGTCAAAGTCGTCTAGTTCTCCATCTAGGCCTTTCTCTAGCATTTTTCTGCAAATCTTTCTGTCAGCATCAATAAGGATGTAAGGACACCCCATCTTCACTACCTCTGTATTTTTGTTGGACAGTTTTGGAGTTGTACGTAAATACAATATGTCCACTTTCGGACATACAACTTGTATTATATGCTTCCAAACATATAAGTATTTCTGAAGAGTCACGAAACCCTAAACCTCTAGCACTCGTAAGCATTCAATCAATTCATGTCACAACAATTTTTCTTTTGCAGACAAGTCAGACAGGCGCCAAATTGTCGGATAAATCAGACGGACGCCTTAACTATAAATAATTTTCAAAAAGAGAAGAGATTTAACTTAATTGGTATTTAACAAGGCATGAATAAACGCGAACAGGAGACTCTGAAAGAGTGCAAGCTGTTATGAAAATGGGCATCATCACAAGAAACGAAAAAGGCTGGTGCTCCACACAACTTCGCCAAGCAATGGGAAAACACGGCATAACACCTGTATGCTTCAGCTTTTCTCAACTGGTCGCTCGAGTCAAATCAAAACCAGAAGTCTCAGTTGGCGAAACAAATATTCTTTCTGATCTAAGCGCCTTGATTATACGTCCAATTGGACGCGGTTCACTTGAAGAGATCATTTTCCGGATGGACCTTCTTCACAGACTTCAACGTTTAGGCATGCTGATCGTTAATCCTCCATTATCTATTGAACGCTCAGTGGACAAGTATTGTGCGCTCGCGCTTCTCGAAGAAAACGGCTTATCTGTTCCTAAGACCGTTGCAAGTGAAAGCCACGAAGAAGCGTTGAAGGCTTTTCACGAGCTAGGTGGTGACATAGTTATGAAGCCATTATTCGGGTCTAGGGGAATAGGCTCTACGAGAATTTCTGACTCTGAAATCGCTGCAAGAATTTTTAGAACAGTTTCCTTCTACCATGGGGTCCTTTATCTACAAGAATTTATTCCTCACGGAGTTTCGGATGTGCGTGCATTTGTTGTAGGCGATCATGTTGTAGCCGCTATGCACAGAGTAGCGGAAACATGGAAAACCAACGTAAGCCTAGGTGCAAGGCCAATGCCGCTTAAACTAGATAATGAAATAGAGGATCTGGCAGTTAAAGCAGCAAGGGTCATCGAATGCAAAGTGGCTGGAGTTGACATTTTAGAAAGTTCACATGGGCCGGTCATTGTTGAGCTTAACAGTCAGCCTGGATGGCGTGGACTGCAATCGGTTGCGTCTGTAAACATTGCAGAAGAAATTATCAAATTCGTTCTCTCGGAGTTGAAATCCTAAATGAATGGTACCATACAAGAGGTTGAAATTTCCCGCATAGACGTAAAAGCGCAAAGATTAGAACAAAAAACAGACTATGTAGCGGAAGAGACACCGCTTCACATTTTCTTGAACCAGACACATTATGTAACCATCCTATGTCTACCTACACTGCTAAAAGAATTGGCAATCGGAAACCTTCTTTCAGAAGGAGTGGTAAAGGCAACAAAGGAAATACAAGAAATACGTCTAGAAGAAGGTGGAAAATGTCAGATAAGGCTAAAGCCAGATGTAAACGTGGAAAAACGCCTTTCTGTTTCACAACCTTTCGCTCGACTCGTTGTTTCCGCCTGCGGCTCACCAGACTACTGGCCCCTTTCCAAACTTGTTGACAGACTTGAACTCACTAAATTGCCTGTGGATTTAAAAGTGGAAGCAAGAGTTGTTCTAGAATCTGTGAGGCGGCTTAACACTTTTGCAGAGACTTTTAGAAAAACCGGCGGGGTTCATGTAGCAGCATTGTATTCTGTAGAGGGCGAGTTACTAACATACGCTGAGGACGTGGGACGCCACAACGCAGTGGACAAAATCATAGGCGCTGCAGCTTTGAAAGATATGGAGTTGTCTAAGTACTTCGTTGCTTCGAGTGGCAGACTCACCGGGGACATCGTGGTAAAGGCAGCGAGAATGGGAGTTCCCCTTATAGCTTCTATGACCGCGGCCATCAGCTCTGGAGTTGAGGCTGCTCAGCAAACAGGAGTAACTCTTGTCAGTTTTGCTCGAGGAAACCGCCTTAATGTCTTGACTTACCCAGAAAGAATATTCTACTAAACGTTTATGGTGCCATCTTTGAAAAACTCTGCCATCATTCTTGCCGGAGGTTTTTCAAAGCGTTTTGGAAGAGATAAAGGATTAGTTAAGTTAAGAGGCAAGCCACTTTTCATGCATTTGCTTGAAAAGGTCGCCGAGGTTGTGGATGAGAAGGTTATCGTATTAGGTTCGGAAGCCCAAAGAATTGCATTCTCGCCTTTGTTCGAGTATGTAGCAGACGTGACTATAGACAAATATGATGGGAACGGTCCTTTAATTGGAGCTTTAACAGGCTTTGAAGCCGTGAAAGCCGAATACTCCCTGCTGCTTCCATGTGACACTCCTTTCTTATCCAGCGAAATAGCAAGGTTACTTCTCGACAGTTGCGTGGGAAGAAGTGCTGCCATTCCGAGATGGCCCAACGGGTGGATTGAACCTCTTCAAGCCGCTTACCACACGGAATCCGCATTAATAGCCACGAAAAAGGCTTTGGAACAAGGGAGAATGGACGTGCGTTCCATGATTAGCTATCTGTGTGGCATACGATATATTTCAACAGTGACTCTGCAGAGACTGGACCCTGAGCTATTAACCTTCTTTAATATCAACACACTTGCAGACCTTAGAAAAGCAGAATCTATACTAAGCCAAACAAAATAACAACTAACCCATGCGCGCGCAATCTAGGCAACATTGCTTGTTAGAGTATGGCGAAAATGAATGTTGCAAAACTAGCTAGTGCATATGCATGGAAACTTAGGCTTAATAGTTGCTTTTCGTTATTGTTTTCATTTCTGTAGGGGTAGTTCACTCTTTGAATATTTTCGGTTGTACATCTTCTTGATTATTAGGAATTTTTCTAAACCCTTCTTGGTTTTTTTCTCGTATATGTTTATCTCCCCTTCAAAGAGATCTAGAATTGCACTAACATCTTGTGAGGAATGCATTGCAGGATCCATTACTGCTAGAGTTGTGAACCCCTTAGACCTTAATTCAGGGATAAGCGAGGTCAACCATCTTCTGGTATGAACAGCATGATGTCGTAGCAGAACGTCTGAAATTATTTCCATACATACTCTTCTTGGCTCTTTTATCGAAACGTCTAGTGTGCGAAAAGCTGAAGATAGGGCAATGTTAATGTCAGTTAGGTTTTCTACTCCTCTTAGTTTGAATACGTTAAGGAAGCTTTTCGTGAATGCGTCTGCTTGGGGATTGCATATGAAAAGGTAGAAGTGGGATTGAAACTCCTCAGTGAGGGTCTTCACTTCGCCGGGGTTAGTTGTGAGGTAAAATGTGGCTTCACTCCTTTTTGCCCCTGTTTCAAGAAACTTCTCAATCAATAAATCCCTTTCATCGCATGATGGTGAGGTTAGGATAACTGCGTAGTTTTCAGGTATNCCACCAAGCAACAAACTGTCAAGATCTTNNTATCCTGTGGTTATACGNCCTGGAAGAACAACCTCTGAAACTTCAGTTTCTNCAGGTTNGGGCTCTGAGACCATTTCTTTTCTCAATACCCGTGTNTAAGNGCTGAAGTCNGCNTGTTGAACNAGTTGTCTGAAAACTGTTACGTCGTAGGTGGTGAAGATTCCGACAACTTTGCCGTTTTTGACGACTGGAATATGCTTTATTCCGTGTTTGGTCATTAGCTTGGTTACTTGAAGAACTGAATGGTCTGGAGAGCACGTTATTGGAGACCGTGTCATGAACTCTTTTGCCGTTACTTTGCCTGGATTCAGAGCTTCGGCAACAACTTTTGTTAGTAGGTCCCATCCAGTTACGATTCCAACGAGTTTTCCCTTTTCTGTGACCGGAAAACTCTCTATTTTATGTTCCACAATGAGCTTAGCTACTTCATCCGCTGTCATACCAACATCTATGTTAACAACCTTCTCAGTCATTAGGTCGCCCACTTTAACAGAAAGGACTTGATCTGCAGACATTTTGATCCTCACCTAGGAAAGGAATGCTACATTTAAACTTTGCTTCATGCGTGCATCGACTTGTTCAAGTTTGCGCGCGGACAACTAGTGTAGGAAAACCATAGAAACATTTAGAACAGTATTAGGAACGATATTCTCTGAGTTGCTGGAGACCCTTTGAATGAGCAAAGTGCAAATAATCGGAGTTAAGGGCTTACCAATAGTTAAGAAGGGGGACAACCTCGCCAAACTGATTTGCACAGCAGCAGAGCGTCAAGGAACTCCAATTGAAGAAGGCGACATAATCGTAGTTACGCATGTGGTGGTTTCGCGCGTCGAAGGAAATGTGGTCAACCTCGGCGAAGTTGTGCCTTCAGAATTCGCGAAAAGCGTAGCTAAACAAGTCGAAAAAGACCCAGCTCTTGTGGAGACAATTCTTAGAGAGTCTAAGAGCATTGTGAGGATGGGTGACAAGCATCTAATCTGTGAAACTCAACATGGACTCATTTGCGCTAACGCAGGCATTGACAAATCCAATGTACCGGGTGAGCGAAATGTGGCACTCTTACCGAGAAATCCCGACCGCTCAGCTAGAATCATTCGACAAAAAATAAAGAAACTAACTGGAAAAGATGTGGCTGTTATTATTTCAGACACTCATGGACGCCCCCTACGTGAAGGTGAAATCAACATAGCCATAGGAGTTGCGGGCACAAAGCCTATTCGACCTCGAATAGGAGAAAACGACCTCTTCGGATACACATTAAGAGTGAAACAAACAGCAATAGCCGATGAACTAGCGTCTGCAGCCGAACTGGTCATTGGACAAACAAACGAAGGAATACCAGTAGCTATCATCAGAGGATATCAATATCCGAAGTCGGAAAAAGCCAAAGCAAGGGAATTAACAAGAAAGAGAGAGAAAGACTTGTTCATTTAATCTCTTCATTTCAGGCGCTTGTTTCTTGCTTAATTTTCTGAACAATCAGTTTGCCCAACTTTTTGGCTCTTTCCAAGTCCACTTCTCTGGGTGGACCCCTACACTCAACGGTTTCTATGATTTGGAAACCCGATTGTTTCAGGCGGTCTTCTATTTGACTGACAGCTCCTCCGCCCCAACCGTAGGAACCGAAGATTGCAACTAATTTGGTTCTCGGCTTTTGGCTTCGAATGAACTCGGTCGCCGTCAAAGCTATTGGGTGAGCTCCGTTAATGTATGTAGGCGACCCTATGATAATTGCGCTCGCGTCTACTAGGTCACGAGAAAGACGTGACAGATCAGAAACAACCAAATTGTAAGGGATCGCTTCTATGCCTTCTTCGATAATTGCTTCTTCAATGGTTTTCTCAAGGGCTTCTGTGCTTCCCCACATGGAAACGTAGAGAATAACAACCTTGTGTTTGAGAGGACCTCGAGCCCACATTTCGTAAGCGTCAAAAATGCGTTTCGGATTTCTGTATATAACTCCGTGACTCGGTGCGATCATCTTAATGTCTAAGTCTCTGATTTTGTCTAAGGCTCTTTGCACAAAGACTGGAAAAGGCATCATAATATCCGCATAATAACGCTTNGCCTCGGACAAGAGGAGGTCACCAANCTGATCGTCAAAGAGGCGGCTCACCGCGATATGGGCTCCAAAAAAGTCGCATGGAAACAATATGCTGTCTTCAATGAGAAATGTAAATATCGTTTCAGGCCAATGAAGCCAAGGGGCTTCAATGAACCTTAGAGTTTTGCCGCCTAAATCGATAGTATCGCTTTCTTTAACCTCAAGTATGCGATCGTCGGGTACATCATAGTAAACCTTAGCCATGCCGATTCCCCTTTTCATTGCGACAAGTTTAGCATTTTTGGCGACAGCGAGAACTTCTGGTATAGAGCCGGAATGGTCTGGCTCTGCGTGATTCATCACTAAGTAGTCTATTTTCTCAGGCTTCACAATCTTTCCAATTTTGGAAAGTAGCAAGTCTGCGAAAGGGTTCCATACCGTGTCGATTAGGGCTGTTTTGTTCTTTCCGACAACGAGGTAGGCATTGTAGGATGTTCCGTGGGGTAGGCTGATTAAGCTGTCGAAAAGTCTGCGGTTCCAGTCAGAGGCTCCTACCCAAAAAACGCTTGGTGCAATTTCATCTAAGGCTTGGGTGCTCATTGAAATCACGTACCTAACGATGAGAAAGTGAGAGCCTAGCAAGTTGTAGATAAGTTTTTTCTAAATTCTCCCAGGCAGGGGTTCAATAGTAGTTATTACATGTAGATGCTTGGTGGTTTTTGAGCTTGTAGTACGTGGGCGATGAATTGAGCTTCTGGGACTGCGCCTACTATTTC
>JGI2173J19968_10000460_pt1 | contig 15214 bp, 12 predicted proteins | sample DeeMarSWOR136_30_FD_19968 | JGI IMG/M metagenome (IMG submission 19968) | reverse complement strand
TCCGTCGAAAGGCCACACTAAAGAAGAGTTAGCGCAGTTGCGGGTTCAATATGAGCAGATTATGGCTAAGCATGGAGAGAGGATCTATGAGTAGCAGGGCGATTGTGCGAAGGCTTAGGAAACTGGAGAAGCAGCTTAAACCGCATGATTCAGAACGCTCGCGTGGAGAGGAAATCTCAGAGTTACTGCGTCGGTTAAATGATGTTTTGGATGGTCGTAGTATTCCTAGGCATGTTATCCTGTCTGTGGTGAAGGAGCTGGGCTTATGACGACTGTTCAGGTGAGTAATAGGGCTGTTTTGAGGCGGCTGAAGAAGCTAGAGCGAGTTTTCGCTGTGGAGCCTAGAGATGACTGGATCGACATTTTGATGCGGAGAGGAGCTAACCTTTTAGATCCAGAATCAGTCAAAGAAACCATAGCCAGATTCAAATGCCAAGACGGAACAAAACTTCAGTACGTAAACGCCTACAATATCTTCGCTGCTGTCAACGGAATCATTTGGGAGCCACCAAAATACGAACAGCTTGAGAAAATCCCTTTCATCCCCACAGAAAACGAGTTAGATCAGCTAATTGCTGCCTCTGGGAAGAAAACAGCAACTCTACTGCAGATGTTAAAGGAAACATCCATGAGGATTGGTGAAGCCTTACGTGTAAAATGGACCGACATAGACACAGAAAGAAGAATCGTCACCTTCAACCAGCCAGAGAAACGAAGCAAGCCCAGAATATTCAAGATAAGCCCCAAACTCATAGGCATGCTCCAATCCATACCACAGAAATCGGAAAAGGTCTTCTATGCAACTTTAGCAGCCAAACAAAGAACATTCACTAAGACACGAAAAAAAGCTGCCAGAACCCTTCAGAACCCAAGGATTCTAAAAATCAAATTCCACACCTTCCGACACTGGAAAGCCACAATGGAATACCACAAGACAAAGGATGTCCTTCACGTCATGAAGCTGCTTGGACATCGAAACATAAAAAACACTCTAATCTACATCGACCTTGAGAACGCCCTATTCAGCGAGCAAAGTGATAAGTTCCATGTTAAGGTTGCCAAAACGGTTGAAGAAGCGTGCAAACTAGCTGAAGTCGGCTTTGAGTACTTCACCGCCATAGATGACGTGCAGATCTTCCGAAAGCGAAAATGACCAGAAAAGTACTAGTATAAATCCAAAACATAGTCTATAAGTTTATATTGCATCAGCACTTTTTGTGTATGATACCGCTGAAGCCTAACTTGGAAGATGAAAACAGATGCCGAAGATGATGAATGTCTGCCACTTCTGCCTCAAAAGCGGAATATTATGCTCCAAATGCCAAACCAAGCTTAGGCTGGGCGAAATCACAAAAACAGATCTGGAAATTGGGCGTTTACTCATGTCGCTTGAAAGTGAGTATCCGCCTTTACAAGACATTTACTTCTACAAAGCGATAGAACATGACGAGGTTCTCGCTTTAGTTGTTGGTAAAGGCGACGTAGCCCGGTTGCTGAGTTACGGCGGCAAAATTCTAAGGGCTGTGAGAAATAAAACTGGCAGGACCGTTCGTGTGTTGGAATACGGTGTAGACGACAGAAAGTTCCTAGAAGACCTTTTTGCGCCTTTCAGTATTCTCACAATAAACACAATCTGGCTACCAGACGGAACAACCGAAACCCGAGTAATATTAAGAAAGAGGGGACGCAGAATACCTCACTTCAACATTGAAGCTTTAAAGCAAATTGCCCAAAAAGCCCGAGGAATGACTCTACGAGTAGAGTTTTCAAGATAGCAGGTGGAAAACTTCCAGATGATGACGGACCCACTGGGAGACTGGCGGCGAACCCACTATTCAATTGAAGTGACCCCAGAACTGGATGGAAGTGAAGTTATTATCTTAGGCTGGGTTCAGGACATCCGCGACCTCGGTGGCATATACTTTGTAATATTGCAAGATCGCGAAGGAACCGTGCAAGTTACAATTCCTCGTAAAAAAGTTAAGAGGCAAATTGTAGAAAAGGCAGAAGCCATTCAGAGACAGTACAGCATAGGCGTCAAAGGCATAGTTAAGCGAACCAAAATAACTCCTCGAAAAGTCGAGGTAATTCCAAAAGAGATCCGCATACTTGGAGTAGCTCGACATCCGCTTCCATTAGACGTGACAGGACGAACCCCGGCCAAAATAGATGTACGTCTAGACGCACGAGCTCTTGACCTATGCCAACCGGAAAACCGTGCAGTATTCAAGATTCAACATATCACACTACGTGCATTGCGAGATTTTCTGTCAGAAAAAGGCTTCATAGAAGTTCACACACCACGAATAATTGCAACAGCAACGGAAGGCGGAGCAACACTCTTCCCAGTTACATACTTCGAAAACAAAGCGTTTCTAGCCCAAAGCCCCCAACTATACAAGGAAGAGCTTGTTTTAGGCTTAGAAAAGATCTTTGAAATCGGACCATTCTTCCGCGCTGAAGAGTCACATACTCGACGACACATAAACGAGTTCATATCCATCGACATCGAACAAGCTTTCGCAACAGCCGAAGATGTCATGCAGATTGTCGAACAACTTATACATTATGTCTGCGGAAATGTAAAGGAAAAATGTAGAAGAGAACTTGAAATCTTAAAACATGATTTCGAAGTGCCAAAGCTTCCATTCGTACGCTTCACGTACGATGAAATCCTAGCAGAACTCGAAAGCGAGGGCGTGGAAGCTTCATGGGGTGAAGACATTCCAACGCCAGCCCTAAGAACTCTGGGGAAGCTTCATCCATACTTCTTCTTCATAATAGAATGGCCAACAACCGCAAGAGCATTTTACATAAAGCCGAAAGACGAAAACCCAAAACTGACCGAAGGCTTTGACTTAATGTGGCGCTGGATAGAACTTGCTTCTGGGGGCACCCGTGTCCCGACAAAAGACCTACTTGTAAAACGGCTGAAAGAATGCGAGTTAAACCCGGAATCTTTTAGGCACCACTTAGAAGCCTTCGATTACGGCATGCCACCACACGCAGGCTGGGCCATCGGCTTAGAACGGTTAACGATGATGCTAACTGGGAAAAAGAACATACGAGAGGTTGTTTTGTTTCCAAGAGATCGCTTTAGGCTTACACCTTAACATTCAAGTGTCTGTATCTGAAATCTATGTTAAACAATGTCCAGAAAAATATACTTGTGTCTATGAATAAAAAGCCAAATTATGGCTTCTGTCGCCACGCTCGCATAGTTTCATACCACATAACTCCTGTGCTGAGTATGCATAAGATAAACGCAAAGACGCTGTAGAAGCTAATATGCCTAAACTGTGTTAAATAAAAAACTAGCAGGGTTGTGAACATGCTAGCATATAACAGGTAGCGGGGCAGCATAAAAGTGCCTAAGCGTATGAACTGCTTTAAAACTCCGACATTCACAGTTTTTATTAGGCGATACTCTCCACGTACTTTCTTCACTAAACCCAACTCGGTGAGTTTATCTAAATGGTAAACAGCCAGTGCTGGACTTGAAAAACCCAAAGCGCGTTGAGTTTCCCTAACTCCGACAATACCATCTTCTGCTCGAAGTAAGAACCAGTAAACCTTAAGCGTGTTGCCGCGGAGAACGCTGGTGGTTTCTTCATCGTTCAACGTACACTCCTCCAAAATTCTCTTCTTAACCTATTGGATGGCTGAAAATTATTCAATGAATTATGTGATGCTAACGCTTTGTATTTGGAAGTATCTTTTAGCCAAAAACCGTATGCGTTCTGCGTTTCTTCCATTTTTGCCTATGGCTACCCCTTTATCTCTGGGGTTAACCGAAACTACGGCGATTATTTTTCCATTTGGACGCTCAGTGATGCGTACCTCATTCACTCGAGCTGGCTTCAGAGCGTTCTTGATGAACTGAACTGGCTTGTCAGAATGCTCAATAATCTCATGTTTTTTGCCAGTCATTCTTTCTAGCAAGCGAATGTTTTTTCCACCTTTGCCTATGGCTGCCCCAATGTCACCTTCTTTTACGATAAAGATAATTCGGTTAAGTTCATCATCAATAATACAGTCTTTAACATTGGCGCTTGTTATGCTTTCAAATAATGCGATATACCGCATCTCGCGACTTGTAAGTCTTATGCCACTATGCATTAACTTCCTCCGCTGCCTCTGGTACTGCTAAGGGCTTCTTTGTTTTCGTAAGCTTCAAGATGTCTGAATCACCAGGGTCTCGTACAGTTAGAGCTGAAACTATGAAGGTTTTTCCGCAAATCGCACCTAAATCTATGCTGGTTCCATTATAAATAATTACTGGAATGGCTGAAAGCTTACTGTGGTATTCAATGTCTTCACGAATACGCTTTGGACAGTTTGCCGCTAAAAGGATGAGTTTTGCTCTTCCAGTGTTGACGCTTTTCATCGCATTGGTAGCACCAAATAATACTTTGCCTGTTTTCACGGTTGTGGCGATGGCTTTGTTGATATCTATCACTTGTTTTTCACCCGGTGAGACGTTGACATATAAAGGTCTACAAGACCTGTGCCTATTGGTATTGACTGTCCGACGATTACGTTTTCGGTCACACCTTTTAATGGGTCGCTTTCGCCTCTAATTGATGCTTCGACGATGTTTGGAACAGTGATTTCAAAGGCTGCTCTGGCTAGAACGCTGGCTTTTTTGCCGCTGATTCCATGTCTACCTATTTGGCGCACTTCACCTGTTGCTGTCATTATGTCTGCGGCTAGCATTACATGGCGGATATCCACGTCTAAGCCTTGTTCTTCAAGAACTCCAACAGCTTCTTTTGTGATAACGTTTCTAGCAGCTTCAATTCCCAGTGTTTTGGCGATCTCATGAATGTTGTTAGCAACCGTCCTAGTTGGATCTACGCCTACGATCTCAAGTGCTCTTGGTAGGTTAGAACCATCTGTTCGTATAACCCATTCTCCCTTATCTTCGGTTACCAAAACCCGTCGAATGTTTGGAACACCCTTGATGTGATGGGTGGACACCTTATCAAGCAATTTTTTAGGGGCAATCTTTTTCGGTTTTAGGTAAAGCTTGTCTTTTTCCACTCGAAGTGTGCAATTGGGCAGATGCAGAGCTTCTTGGAGATGTTTAAGTGTTACTCCGCGGTCTTCCATCATGGTTGAGTCAAGTTGAATTGCGACTTCTCCGAGTTCCGGATCAACATACATGGCTTTAGTAATGTCTTCCAGAGTTGTACAAATGATTTCCCGCGCTACTGCGAGTGCTTTTCGCTCGCTTGCACGATTCTCTTTGTCGAGATAAATGGACATAATCGGCGTGGAAGGCATTCTTCGTGCATCTACAATTTCAATAAGCCTAGGCAAACCCAAGGTAACATTCTGCTCCCTGACACCTGCATAATGGAATGTTCTAAGGGTCATTTGGGTGCCTGGCTCTCCCATTGACTGCGCTGCAACTATTCCAACAGCTTCACCTGGTTCAACCAATGCCCGTCTGTAGTTTTCAAATGTTGATTCAATTGCTTGGTCTACGTCTTTCCGAGGTAATCCAGCCTTGTTTAGCTCATTGTTTAATTCTTCGATGAGGAGAGGTGTAAGTTGACCTCTAACTTTTTCAATTTGATTATTAATGTATTTTTTTGGCGCGGGTTTGCCTTTCTTAGCCATTAGTTTTATTTGCTCCACGACTCGGCTGACATTGACTGCTTTCCCGTGGTCGCTTTTAGCCGGGTCAACTCCGTCTTCTCCATATCTAAATTGAATTATGTCGCCAATGGAGTTTCGAACTGTTGAGTCGTATTCGATGCGTAAGTGTTCCAGTGCGTTGATGAGACGTCTCTGCATGTATCCACTTTGCTGCGTCCTAACGGCTGTGTCTACGAGTCCTTCTCGTCCACCCATGGAGTGAAAGAAGAATTCCACAGGGTCTAAGCCGTCTCGATATGAAGAATAGACGAAGCCTCTTGCTTTTGGAGATGGATCTTTCCCCTTAAAGTGTGGTAAGGCGCGTTCAAGATAACCACGCATGATTCGTTTGCCACGCACCGACTGTTGCCCCACAACTGCAGTCATCTGACCTATGTTAAGGCCCGAACCTCTTGCCCCAGCTTGCGTCATTATCATACCCGCATTTTCAGGAGCAAAATCTTCTTCTGCAGCCATTCCTGCTTTGTCCCTTGCTTGAGCCAGTTCGTTCATTACGTAAATTTCAAAAGACTCTTCTAAGGTTAAGCCTGGAAGCCTTTGCAATGTTCCATCTTGAAAATCTTTGATTAGTTTACGTATTCGTTTCTCTCTCAACTCGATTATTTTGCGAATTCTTTTTTGAACTGGACGCGAAAGTTCCAGTTCGTCAAAAGAGTAGGTGAATCCTCGCATTGATATGAACTGAGTTAGGACCTTGCAGATTCGATTCAGAAATTCTCGCCCTGCAGCGGGTCCATAATCCTTTATGATTCTGTGAAGCAGACTTTCAGATTGTTCTGCTCCTATGGAGTTTCGGTCTATTACACCAGACTTTAGAGCACCATTCTTAATGACGACATATGCATCGTATTCGCATTCTTCACGGAAGCAATGCGGACAAGCTATACAGGTAGCTGTCTTAAAAGCGTAATTCAAGTCCTTCGGAATGAAAAGGCTGAAAATTTGTTTTCCAGTCCATCGAGGTTCAGGCTTTTTCACTGTTGGTTCTGGAAGCGACCCTTCATATTTGGCTGCCAAAAGTAGGCGGCAAACCTCTTCCTTTGTGAGCAACGTGGATTTTTTGGTAAACAGGTATGCGGCTGTTATGAAATCAGTTTTGGCTCCTATGATGGGTCCTCCGAACCTCGGTGATAGAATTTGGTCTTGAACTTGCATTAAAAGGCGGGCCTCTGTTTGGGCCTCCTCACTTTGTGGTATGTGAAGGTTCATTTCATCTCCATCAAAGTCAGCGTTGTACGGGGGACAAACGCAAAGATGCAAGCGAAACGTTTTGTGAGGAAGCACACGAACATTATGCGCCATTATTGACATCCGATGAAGAGAAGGCTGCCTATTAAAGATGGCAGTGTCCCCCTCTCTCAGGTGGCGTTCCACAATGAAGCCAGGCTCCAAGGCTTCAGCAATTTTCTCACGGTCTGTCACGAATTCTAGTCTAATGCGTTTGCCATCGGGCCTTACAACGTAAAGAGCACCTGGATAGCTTTCTGGTCCATTAATCACCAGCTGACGTAATTCTTCAATGTTCCATTCGGTCACATTCTCGGGTATTGAAAGCCTTATCGCAACTTCAAGTGGAACTCCCACTTCGTTGATGTCAAGGTTTGGGTCTGGTGAAATTACGGTTCGAGCTGAGAAGTCAACTCTTTTTCCAGAAAGATTGCTTCGAAATCTTCCTTCCTTTCCTTTTAACCGTTGAGACAAAGTTTTGAGCGCTCTTCCAGAACGATGTCGAGCTGGAGGAATTCCTGAGGCCTCATTATTGAAGTAGGTTGTCACGTGGTATTGAAGCAGTTCAGATAAATCTTGAATAATAAGAGTGGGAGCTCCAGCTTCCATGTTCTCTTTCAAACGTTGATTAATGCGTATGATATCAACAAGCTTATGGGTTAAGTCGTCTTCAGAGCGGATTCCCGACTCTAGAGTTATGGAGGGCCTAACATAAACTGGCGGAACAGGAAGCACTTGAAGAACCATCCATTCTGGGCGAGCACTTTTCGGGTTGAAGCCGACAGCTTCGAGGTCTTCATCTAAAATACGCTCAAGTCTTTCTCGAATCATGCTTGGGGTTAATCGTTGGGCGCCTTCTTCCGAGATTTCATGAAAAGTTGTAGGTTTTGTGAACTCAACTTTAAATTGAGGGGCGCCGCAGTGGGGGCATTCCTTGTTTCTTGCTTCTCGCAAAATTTTCTTATAGAAATCGGACGACACTGCTCCCAACAATCTGCGTGATAGTTCAATTCGTGACCTAATTTTTTCAATTCGAGTTTCCGGCAGTAAAAGGCGTCCACAATTTCGGCACGTAGCAGTTAGCAAGTTGTAGATGACCTTGGTAAATTCAACATGAACTATTGGAACCGCTAATTCAATGTGGCCAAAATGGCCAGGACATCGAATGGCTGTGTTGCCGCATGTTTTGCATCTCTGTCTTGGCTCAAGTGTTCCTAGTCGTCCATCCATGAGCCCAGAGGTGATCGGTGCACCATCCTCATCGTAGGTGTCCGCTGTTACAATTTCTGCAACAGAAAGCCTTCGTATGTTTTGAGGAGATACTATACCAAACGAAAGTTGGTTCACAACCTTATGTATAGTTTCTTCCAATGTTGCCATTTTACGCTCTCTCCTTCAGCTTTAGTCTGGGCGTTACACATAGGCTCATTAATTCTTGCAAAAGAAGTTTGAAGGCGTAGGAGACGAAAACAGGAGAAATCTGAGCTTTGTCTTCGCATATTCGGCAAAAGTATTTGCGTTGTTTGAGGTCATGATACGCGATATAGCCGCAGTTTTCACATATGTAAAGCATATACTTATCTGATTCTTCGAGAAGTCTGTCTTGGAGAAGCATAGCTGCTCCATGTCCGATTAAGCAGTCACGTTCCATTTCGCCGAAGCGGAGTCCACCGCCTCTGGCTCGGCCTTCAGTGGGTTGTCTGGTTAACATTTGAACTTGTCCTCTTGCCCTTGCGTGAATCTTGTCAGTAACCATGTGATGAAGCTTCTGATAGTAGACGATTCCCATGAAGATGTCGGCGGCAAAACGTTCACCAGTGATGCCGTTGTAGAAGACTTCTCTGCCTGTGTGGCTGAAACCCAAGTCAATCAAAGCTTGCTTCAATTCTTCCGGCTTTTCATTAATGAATGGCGTTCCGTCAACTGGTCTTCCTCTTGCAGCAGCCACTTTTCCACCCATAGACTCGAGAAATTGTCCGATGGTCATACGGGACGGAATAGCATGAGGATTAATGATAATATCTGGGACAACACCGTCGACTGTGAAGGGAATGTCCTCTTGAGGAATAATCATTCCTATAACGCCTTTTTGACCATGACGTGAGGCAAATTTGTCGCCTAGCTCTGGGATTCTCTGATCGCGCACTCTGGCTTTCACAAGTTTGCTTCCTTCACGAGTTTCCGTGATGAAAAGGGCGTCTACAACTCCTGTTTCTGCGGGTCTCAGGTCCACTGATGTGTCTCTCATTGTTGGACCCTTAACTTCAAACTCCTTGTATTCTTCAAGGAATCTTGGTGGACTTGTTCTCCCAACGAGAACGTCTCCGCCGCTTACTTTTGACTCTAAGCCTATGATGCCATCTGGCTCCAACATGCGATAATATTGTTCTCCTCGATACCCTCGAATGCCAGCTTCAGGCATAACAAGTTTATCTTTGAGCCCACCCAGATATTGCCGGCATGCAGCCTCGTAGATTCTGTAAAACGTAGAGCGACATAGACCTCGCTCAATTGAAGCCTTGTTAAAAATTAGTGCGTCTTCCATGTTGTAGCCTTCAAAAGAAATAACTGCAACCACACAGTTTTGCCCGGAAGGACGGAAATCATATCCTATAATATGCATGGGCTTAGTGTCCACTATGGGCTTTTGAGGATAATGCAAAACATGGGAGCGGGAGTCCACGCGCAGTAGGATATTGGTAGAATGAATGCCGAGTGCTTGCTTTGCCATAGCAGCCTCATACGAATTGCGAGGGGACTGATTATGCTCCGCATAGGGGATTAGAGAAGCACATATTCCAAGAATAGTGTAGGAAGCGATTTCTACATGAGTATGTTCAGGTGTCACCTGGTCGAAACTTAGCGCTATATACAAGTTCTCTTCTTCTTCAGCGTCAATATATTCAATTATGCCGTTTTTCACGAGGTCTTCCCATGCCCACTCGCCAGAATAAATGTTTTCGACATGCTCTGGTTTCAGCTTCGGAATTCCGTTTTCTACAGCAATGAGAGGTCTGCGTACACGTCCTTCATCGCAGTTAATGTAGACTTCTTCTCTTTCGCTAAGAAGCTTAGAAAAATAGGCAAGGTTCACTTCTGGAGAAATCTCCCCGTTTCTGCGCCTTCTCCTGATCTCATCAGCTAACTCCCGCGTAGAGAGGCAATATCCAATCAAGGAACCGTTTACAAAAACTTTGGCTCCAGACCCCCTTAGGGATTCGTTAGCTTCTAGAGCTGGGACGACGCCCAACTTGAAGAGAATCTGCTTTATCTTTTCAGGATTTACGCTCACTGATATTGAAGCCGAAAGAGCAAGGTTCTTTACTAAGCCACAGTTTGAGCCTTCTGGGGTCTCATTTGGACAGAGCCTGCCCCAATGAGTCGGATGTAAGTCTCTGGCTTCGAAGTTGGGTTGACTGCGGCTAAGCGGAGACTGCAACCTTCGAAGATGACTTAAAGTTGACGTACGATTCGTTCTGTCTAGAAGCTGCGTAATACCAACTCGACCTCGTCCCCAGTTTCCAGTTGCTATAGCATGTTGGAAACGTTCACTAATGATACCTGGTCGCACAGCAACTGATATTGCAATCATTTGCCGCTTAACACCCATGCGTTCGAGTTGATACTTTATGTCTCGGCAAAGATTTCTAAAAGCAATACGGAAAAGATCAGCCAGCAAGGGTCCAGCGAGCTTTAAGCGCTTGTTTTTGAAGTGGTCTTTGTCGTCAGTTTTGCGTTTTCCAAGCTTCAACTCGATGACGCGGCAGGTCATTTCCCCTAGAAATAGTGACTTTTCTCTCCGTTTTTCCATTTCGCGTCCTATATGGGGTAGAAAGTTTCTGTCTAAGATGCTTTGAGCCTTTTGTCGGCGATATTCTTCCACTTGCCCTTGGGCCACACGGTTGCCAATATACATTATAGCTTCAGCAACTGAGTCGATGCCCGCGGCTTTCTCGAAGGAAGCTTCTAGCTCGTTTTGTATAAGTTTACTTGTGGAAACTGCTTCGGCGATTTCCTTGTCAGATTCCAATCCTAATGCTCGCATGAGAATGACCAAGGGAATTTCGGTTGGGACGCCTGGCATAGATACATAGATGGCGCCATCTGACTTCAACCTTAACTCGATTCTTGCTCTAAAGCCAACTGTTGTGGAGAAAATCTTGGCTTGGTAAACAGGTTTTGCTCCTCTTGTGTCAATGTCCACAAGAATACGGTTGGGAGCCAAATCTTCAAGCGCAACAATGACGCGTTCAGAACCATTAACAATAAAATAGCCGCCTGGGTCGCTTGGGTCTTCCCCATGCGCTATCAGCTCTTCAGGAAGAAGCTGAGAAAGAATGCAAAGTTTTGACTTAAGCATAACAGGCAGGTTACCTATCAACACAAGCTCGGTTTCCTGTTCTCTTCCATCAATGACTGGGGTCATTTCTAGGGCTAGGGGGGCAGCATACGTGAGGTTTCGGAAACGCGTCTCTAGCGGATAAATCTCATGTTTTGTGCCGTCAACTTCAGTGACGTAGGGTCCGCTTATCTTTGTTTGAGGGTCTATAATCCATGCTTGGCCAAGCTTAATTTTGTAGGGAGCCTCTGGCACTTCAATATCGATTTCACCTGTCTCGTCGATGACTTCTTGAAGACCTGAGTCAACAAATTTATTGTATGAATCCAAATGTTGCCTAACTAAGCCTTTCTCTTGGAAAAAGGCTTTTTCAAGAAGAAACAAGTCGTCTTGTGAAAATTCCAACTGTCTTATGCCTCCATAAACTTACATTTAAGAGAAGGGTTATGAATGCTCTCCAGAGAGAGCTTTTTTCTTTTCAAACTTGGAGGTTCCTCCAAACGGGCCGGACTAGTGTCATCCGACTCGGAAAAACCGGGTCTTCGATATCCTTCCCCCATTTATGTGAGGTGCTACGACCTAAGCGGCCTATCCACCATATAAACTTTACTTAGGTAAACTTGATTTGAATTTTGTTACCTCAGCTTTCTAAACAGCATAGCGCTATTGCTGAGGCAATAGAGGATTTTATCAGACAAATGAGACATTTTTTGGGATCGATCGAGTTTTTCTTGGGTAGTCAAATTGGATAGGTTCTTTGAGTAAAAAAGGGAAATTGGGTTTATGACGTTTCGATTGTCGCTGGTGTTTGGGCGATTTCAGGAGCCTTATGACCTTTTCGTTTTGCTGCAAACACTATTGCGACGATTACGATTGCTGCGACGATTATGCTTGCGAATAAGTATGCTTGCAAGTTGGGAAGACCTTCCGGTGTGAATCCTGGTATTTCAATGTATGCAGTGTATGTTGGGTCGTGTTCTACGCGGTATCCACTGTAGATTGGATATGAGATTATGTAGAAGTAGTCAGCGCGACTCATGTCTGTTATGTGTTCTTTTGCGTTTTGATAAAGCGTTGGACGCATGTGTGCGATTACTAAGGGAACGAGCCTCAGAAGAGCTGTGTGAATACTGAAGATCGGGTTATGTGCATAACCCGCGATCCTTGCTGTCCTCGTAATCGCATCATAAGAGTCAGGTTGTGACTCTGTAGTGTCTGCTGTGTGATTATACAGATTGTAAGTTTCTTTTGCTCCAAAGCCTGCTTCAAAGATTTTTTCTCCATCGTCCGCGGCTGTGGTTATGGAGCCGCCACTAACGTCAACTTCAGCATCTGTGACATTCAGGCTTCCATAGGAGTTTTGAGTTTTGTGGCCAAGCACTAAGGAGTTTTGGAACAAAACTACGCTCATTTTGATTTTTTGTTTTTCTAGGAATTGATAGATAGTTTGATCTGAGATTTTCGTTCCGTCCAACCAATAGCAACCTGTGCTGTTGTAGTGTGCCACGACAGGTATGAAGATGATCCAGTGTATTAGCCAGAGATTGGTCATTCTACCGACTACGTAGTTTGCTGTAACAGTTGCCGTGTGATCGGTCGGATTTATTGTGAGGTTATAGGTGAATGTTAACTCTTCATATGTGGTTATGGCGATCGGTAGCACTTCATAACGAGGTCTGATTGGGTCTGTATGCATTCTCCACCAAATCGCTGTTAGATTTGTGTAGCGCATGCCCCAGTACCAGTTGAGTTTGTCTTCTGAAGATGTTAACGGGATAATTTCTGTTTTGGTGCTTAAGGCTGGTGGTGACGAGTTTGGGAAATATTGCTCTAAGTTGAGCCCAAGACTGAAAGAGGCGTAGAGGTTGTCGTTTTTGTCTGGTGAGTCGGGATATAGCGAATTTGTGGTGTCGTTAAAGGCTAAGAGTGTAATGAATGAAGAGGACATGAGCACGTTTTTGCCTTTCTGTGTTTTGTAGTGCTCTAAGAAGTTCTGTACTGGAATTGTCAGCGTTGCGTTGCCAGTGGTTATGTTAGCTAAACCAGCATATAGAAGTTGAAAACCACTAACATTGATATAAACCATGTAAAGGTTGGCATGCCAGTTTGCAGGTGGAGGCGTTTTCCCGTGAGCTGAAGCGTAAGAGCGAGCGTAATCGAAGAAGTCGATGGTTTTGCTCCAGCTTTCTTGCTTGAAGTCTTCTGGACTTAAAGTTTCCGCAGCACTGATTGGTAAGATTGTTGCTATTCCGAAAATTGCAAGAAGCAATGCTCCGAGCAGCATTTTCTTTTGCATAGGAAACATCTCAGAAATCTGTAACAGTTGCCTCACCTAATAGCTTTGTGAATTCCCGATTCATGTGCAAAATCGTTCGTAGAAGCCTTGAGCACTAAAAGAAGTCCATGAACTTCAAAACTAGAATACTGATAATAGATGCGGAGATGCCTAATATTAAAAGCACGTGTTTCATTGAGAAGCCTGTTTCGCTCACTTTTTCTTGGATTTCAAATTCCCTTATCTCGTTTGTTTTTGTGTGAATCTGCACTTTCGCTGTTCTCTTTTTCGATTCCATTTCAACTATGTATTTCTCCCCTTCCAANGTTGCTTTTATCGGACGTAGACTTCGTTTGTATCCTAGTCTTTTTAGAAACGTTTTTGCCAAAGAAGTAAACTGCTCAGCATCNAATCTGNTNTTTTCTTTTGAAGCTGTTTTCTGTTCGGATTCCAAGGACATTTCTGTTCTGCTTAAGCATTAGNTATTCAAAGGTTTTAGAGTTATGAATTGCAGAACATTATTTGAAATATCAAAATGCATTCCGAAGTGCNTAAAAAATGCTACGTATCACAGATTTGCCAAAAGTGGAAAGNNTACNCTTTTCAANTTCNGTGNCTATTGCACTTGCGTTTNGTGAGCCTAGTGAAGACTTGCCCAGTGGTANACTTCCATCATTCCGCCAAGAACGGNCGCTAGAATTCCACCGATTATTGCCAGCAGTCCGTTAATTATCTGNTCACTTAACATTATGGGTATCATTATCCCTAAAACTATGAAGACGAAGCCGATGCCTATGCAGATTCCATCAATTAGCGCTGAAGACCGGTGCCGTCTAACCTCTTCGAATAGATTCTCTTGGTTCAAACCAGACACCGATTCTGAATAGCTTCAAGCCTTGTATAATTAATTTATTGCCTGAAGATACGGATCCGTGATTCAGATTACAATTCCATGCAAACATGTGGCGCCCTGGATGGGATTTCGTCTAAAGTTCAAATCTCCAATAAAATCAGAAGAAAGTTGACGACTGTGGGAGATAAACCGAAAAAAAGGAAACGTACATCGACTTTTCATGAGGGTTGTCCTTAGTCAGCGCTTACCGTGCCTGTGTCGTAGATGTCAACGATATAGTCATGATTCGCGCTTAATGTATCGTATTTTTGTGCGCGCCTCAGCGACATTGTTGAGTCCATATAAATCTTCAGAACCCATAAAATGGTAAATATCCAGAGAAATTATATATAAGACACTACCTATAATTCTTCGTTACAACCAAGGAAGCTTCTGAACGTTAAGCCGAGGGTCACCTCAGAGGCGTGTCACCGCCTAGCCCTAAACGAAGGGCAGAAAGAGAACAAAACGTGAAAGGAGACGTGAAAAAAGTAAAATGGCTAATGAAAAATTGACGGCTAAAAAGATTCTTACCATCGTAATTCTAACCGTGGTTGGATGCGTGGGAATGATGGCGCTGTTTTACATAATATTGTTTTCCAGTTTAATATTTACAGGAAACGCTTTTGCTTCATTGATTCTAAGCCTATCCGTAACTTTTGGCATAATAGTGGCCTTCGCGGGATACGAGGGGTTGAAGAAGAGGAAAAGGCGGGGCAATCAAAATTGAGGAAAGCTGTTCTACTTGCAACCTTGATGCTGGCGCCCTGGCCGGGATTTGAACCCGGGTCGGGCGGGCGACAGCCGCCTATACTAG
>JGI2173J19968_10000457_pt1 | contig 15230 bp, 11 predicted proteins | sample DeeMarSWOR136_30_FD_19968 | JGI IMG/M metagenome (IMG submission 19968) | reverse complement strand
AAAGGTCTCTGATAGAAACCATTAGACAAACCTAGCATGCGAATGGAGGAGTGTTGGTATAATTGATAGGTTTCACTAAAGAATCTCAATTGCTGTCATGCCGCATCCTTCCAAAGGAGTCACTCGATATCATTCACTACACCTCCCTTGAAGTATTAGAAAAGACTGGCGTGATCGTTGAAAGCGATACGGCTCTGAAAGTGCTAGAGGATGCAGGATGCACAGTGGATTATCGGAAGCACCTTGCCCTAATTCCCCCGCATCTCGTCAAAGAGGCTCTAATGAGAAAACCTAGAAACGTCACGCTCTACGCGCGGAACCCCAAGAAGGACGTTCGGTTAGACGGCAGACACATCTTCCTATGTACCGACGGAAGCGGAGTGCACACAATCAACCCTGACACTGGAGAGAGAAAACCTTCAACCAAAAAGGATCTCTCAATGAGCGCCAAGATCGCCGACTACCTCGACGCGATCGGCATCTACTGGCCAATGATTACATCGCGAGATGTCCCTGCGCATGTCAGGGTTTTGCATGACCTCGAGGCTGCGTTGGCCAACACAGAGAAGCACGTCATGTTTGAAACCACAACCACTCCTGATGAAGCAAGATTCCAAATCGAAATCGCTGCGCTCGTAGCTGGAGGGAACGAGGCGCTGAAGAAGAAGCCAATAGTCTCCTCCTGCCACTGCACCATCTCACCGCTCAAACATGCAAAAGGCCCCACAGAGGCTGCCATCGAGTTCGCAAAGGCTGGAGTGCCAGTATACTTTCTCCCAATGCCCCAAGCAGGAGCAACGAGCCCGGTAACACTCGCCGGATCAACGGTGGTTAGCAACGCAGAATCACTAAGCGGTCTAGTGATAGTTCAGATGGTGGCTCCAGGAGCGCCAATGCTATACAGTTCAGAGGGCTCAAACTTCGACATGAAAACCTTACGGTGGTGCGGAGGAAGCCCTGAGTGCGGCCTACTCACGGCAGTATCAAACGAGCTCGCTGAATACTACGAGATGCCTTCAACCTCGGCAGGGTTCACAACCGATGCGAAGGTGCCAGGCGCACAAGCGTGCTACGAGAAAGTTGTCACCGGCGTGCTTCCCATCTTCGTTGGTTACGATGTAATCGGAGGGCTTGGACTGCTCGACGCCTGCACACTCTTCACCCCCGAGCAGCTAATAATCGACGCTGAAATTGCCAGAATGCTCCATCGGCTCACTCTTGGAATCGACGTGAACGATGCAACATTGGCTCTCGATCTCATTCACAAAATCGGACCAGGCGGCAACTACCTAGCCGAAAAGCATACCCTGAAACATCTAGAAAAGGAACATCACATGCCCAAGATAAGTGACAGACGGTCATATGATGCCTGGAGAAAGGCAGGGTCAAAAACTGCCGTGGAGGTTGCCAGAGAGAAGGCCAAAGAAATACTAGAAACACATCAGCCTACACCCCTTGAAAACGACGTCCAAAAAGGAATTGGAGATATACTCAGAAGAGCAGAAAAGGAGCTGGCTAAGAACTCGTGAATACCAGAACCACGAAACTTCGCATGCTCCCTTGAGCATGTGGATACGAACCAATACAGTCTTTTAAGGCCCTAGAACGACTAGGAAAAAGAAGATGAGGCAATGGAAGAAGGTTGTTTCTTTGGGATCGTTGTCAAATAGAAACTACTTGAACATACTCAGCAGTGACGAAGTCCAAGACATACACATCGCCACCCTTGAACTGCTAGCACACACGGGAATATTGATTCGTGAGGGAGGAGCACTCAGGCTTGTGGAACAAGCTGGAGCCAATGTGGACCATAAAGAAAGCATCGCCAAGATTCCACCCGATCTTATTGAAGAGGCTGTAGACAAAGCGGTGAAGAACTTCATTTGGCATGCTAGGAATCCCAACAATAGCCTTAGAATCGGAGGTGAATCCACGAAATTCGGTCCAGGATCTGAGTGTGTGAACATAATCGACGCAGAGACAGGTGAGTGTCGTGCGCCAACCAGGAGAGACGCGGAGCAACTAGTCAGACTGATGGATGCGCTGGAAAACATCCACATCAACTATCCTCCAGCCTCATTATCGGATGTACCGGAACCAGTTTCTGATATTTACAGTCTTGCAATAGGGATAAAGAACTCCTCAAAATGTATGATAGGAAGTTCGTATTGTGCAAGCGCCGCATGTGACTCAATCAGAATAGCGGCCGCTTTGGCGGGCGGAGAAGAGGAACTGAAAAAGAAGCCGATCATTGCGGGTTATATCGATCCTATAAGCCCACTAACGCATGGTAGGGAAATGACCGAAGCCCTATTTGAGTACGCAAACTACGCCCAACCAATATTCATAACTTCAATGGCACTAGCAGGGGCAACTGGACCTGCCACGCTCGCTGGGACCCTGGTTCAGCAAAATGCCGAGATCCTAAGTGGCGTACTAATCGCTCATCTCGTAAATCCTGACGCGCCTGTCATTTATGGAACTGCGTCGTGCCCAATGGACATGCGAACGGGAGTCTCGTCAACTGGGTCCCCAGAAGTCGGTTTACTGGGCGCCGCGTCCACTCAAATAGCGAGATACTATGGCATACCCAGTGATGTGGCAGCGCAATCCAACGCCAAAGTACCTGACGCTCAAGCCAGCTACGAAAAGACGATGTCCTTGACTATGGCAGTGATGGCGGGAGCGGATTTGATCGACTTGTTTGCTGGCTCGATGGAATCCTACAGAACAACAAGCTACGAACAATTGGTCATAGACAACGAGCTAGCCGGAATGGCTCTCAGGTGCGCGAAGGGAATTGAGGTAAACGCCAAAACTATGGCAAAAGAAGTCATCGACAGAGTTGGTCCGGGAGGGAATTTCTTGGCAAATAAGCACACACTAGAGTGGTTCAGAAGAGAGCATTACTATCCGAAGCTAAGCGATAGAAGAACTAGATCTGATTGGGAAAAGTCTGGGCGCAAAGATATTCGACAGGAAGCCAAAAACCGAGCAAAGGAGATTCTAGAGCGCCATGAGCCAGAGCCCGTTGATCCGACGATTTGGAGAGAAATAGAAATAATAGTAAAAGACGTAGAAAAGCGAGAGTTGAAGGGATAAAAGTGGGAAGCGCCAGCATCAACCTACTGTCAAAGGCTGATCTAGATTACATCCACAGTGCGACACTAGAACTCTTGGAAAATCCAGGTCTCGAAGTTCCAACCAAACGAGCCTTACAGATTCTAGAGAACGCCGGCGCAGATGTTCACTACAAAGAAAATCGTGTCACCATGAACTCACGTCTCGTTGAGGAGGCATTGAAGAGAGCCCCGAAAACCGTGAAATACGCTGGTAGAACCCCGAAGTACGACATACTACTGGAAAAGAAGAAGACATATTTCACAACGGACGGGTACGGGACTTTCATTCGTGATTTCGAAACAGGTGAGCGAAGAAGTTCCACAGGAGACGATCTAGCAAAGTGGGCTATACTAGCCGATTACCTGCCCATGATCCACGTTCTCTGGCCATCAATGACACCCACGGACGTGCCTGAGCCTGTACAAGGACTTAACGCATGGGTTATCTCTCTAAGCAATACAGAGAAGCACGTGGAGAATGAGGCGAACAGCGCCAGCGAAGCCAAGTTCGCGATTGAGATCGCAGCAGCGGTCATTGGAGGAAAGGAAGCTCTTAAGAAGAGGCCGCTAATTTCCTCGGTTCAATGTCCCATTGCTCCACTCAGATTTGAGCGCGGCTTAACAGAAGCCTGCATTGAGTTCGCAAAGGCGGGGGTTCCAGTCGTTCCTTTGTCTATGCCCCTCGCAGCCGAGACCGCTCCAGCGACGCTTGCAGGAACGCTGGTCGTTACCAATGCTGAGGTCCTTGGAAGCCTCGTAATTTCCGAATTCACCAGCCGCGGCGCACCCGTCCTTTACGGCGCATGCCCCAGCAACATAGACTTCCGGACAGGAGTATTTGTTTGTTCACCAGAGAGCGGACTGCTCAGCGTGGCCCTTGCTCAGTTAGCACACTACTATGACCTGCCATCCGAGATCTGCGGTGGATGTTCCGATTCAAAGGTCTCCGATGCCCAAGCCGCCTACGAGAGAACTCTTACCCTCGTTCCTGCGATACTTGCAGGACCCGATATCGTCTGTGGCATGGGAGGGCTAGAAGCCGCCAAGACTATGGCACCTGAACTCTTAATCATTGACAACGAAATTTTGGAGGGAATTCTTAGGCTTATTCGAGGGTTTGAGGTGAACGATAACACTCTAGCGTTGGATATCATCAGGAAGGTCGGTCATGGAGGCCACTATCTTGGGGAGAGGCACACCCTGGACCACTTCCTCAAGGAACACTGGATACCCAAGATCAGTGATCGGAAGACGTACGATGCTTGGAAGAAAGAAGGCGGGAAGAGCAGCCATGAGGTGGCGAAGGAAAAAGCCAAAGAGATCTTGGCCACCCACAAGCCTGAGCCTCTTCCGAAGGATGTGCAGAAGGACATCTCCCAAATCCTGAAAGGATACGAAAAGGAGTTCTTGAAGCAAGCTTGAGACAATTGGTTACCTGCGCGTGTATGGTAACCTCAGCTGCGTTGTGCGTTGGACAGGCGTTGCAGCAAAGTCAAGGCGCCTCCAATTACTGAGGCAATTACGCAAAACATGTACATGGCGCCAAATGAGTAAGCAGCTGCCACCCCTCCGATTGCCGGACCCAAGAAGTAGCCAATTCCCCATGCCAGGTTTTGCATTCCTGCTGTCAAGCCTCGTTCGGCGCGTGAAGCAACATTCATAAGAAGAGCCGTCAGTGATACATACAGTCCCCCTATACCGCCCCCTATGACCACAATTGCGATCAGGAAGAGTGCAAAGGAGGAGGTAAAGATCAATATGAAAAAACCTAGCGTGCACATGGCAAATGCGAGTAGGATTAAGCTAGGTCGCCCGATGATATCCGATAATCTGCCGGCTGGTGCCTGGATGAACGTCTCGACGACGTAGTAACTTGTTAATAGGAGGCCCACCAGATACTCTTGTCCCAGTATTTCGTTTGCATGCAGAACGAATTGAGAAACGATCACTCCGAAAAATATGGCGGACAGTACGGTGTGAAGGTATCCAATAGCGAATCTTTTTCTTCGTCTTGCTCTAGATTCAGGATCGATCTGCGTGTGCGCATCATCGATTTTGGATGAACACTCATCACCTACATTGTGAGACCTTTCTCGTAGCCCCAAAATAACTAGAAGAGCGGTAGAAAATGCCAAGGCGGAACAGATATAAAACACACGAACATAGTCAATTTGTTCAACAAGCAAGCCCCCTAAGAATGGCCCGATGATAAATCCCACCCCCTGAAATGTCCCAACTCTACCAAGAGCTGTTCCCCTCTCTAGCGGTAGAGAGAGATCGGTAATGATAATCGTTGGTACAATCCAAAAGGACGCATCAGCAAGCCCATGGAACAATCGGATTGCCATAAGTTGGCTGGGATCTGTAGCAAGAGAGAAAAAGGGAACGACAAAAGAGCATCCTAACATGCCAATCCCCAGTGCCAACTTTCTGCCCAAGAGGTCAGATGCCTTACCCCAAAGAGGGGACGCTGCGACATAAGCCACTGCGTAAGCTGAAACTACGAGGCCAACAGCCACTTCGTCGGCCCCAAGACTATTCGAATATAGTGGGATAACAGTGACAATTATGCCTACGTTCACCGAGTAGATAACGAGTACAGAATAGAGCAGCTTAAGATTCATTTGCCTACGCTCTTCCCATTTACGCAGAGGAGCAGATTTATGCCTATTGCCTTGATTAATCGTTAGAAGGTGACCTCTTGATACGCGGGCATAGAAACTGGAAGGGTAGGGCTACAGAAGCAGTCATCTTTGTAAATGGCAACGTGATTACTCTGGATCCCCATAAACCAAGAGCTGAAGCAATAGCAGTTAGAGACGGTATGATCATCGGCGTAGGTAGCAACGAGGAAACGTTGTCTGTTGCAGGGAAAAATGCGAAGGTCATAGATCTTGATGGAAAGGCTGTCCTCCCAGGATTCGCGGACTCCCACGTACATCTGATAGAGTATGGACGTATGCTTTCATCTACTATCTTGGATGTCCGAGAGGCGCGATCTGTCGATGAGATCAAGGGAATGGTCGGGAAGAGGGCAAGAGAAAAGCCAGGGCGAAACTGGATTGTAGGGCACGGTTGGGATACCACCCTTCTTGCCGAAAGGAGACCCCCGAATCGTTGGGACTTGGACGAGGTTGCGCCGAACAATCCAGTAATGATTACCGACATGGGCGGGCACCTCTGCAGCGCCAACACACTAGCCTTGAAGCTGGCCAATATAGAGAAAGATACTGAATCACCCCCAAGTGGAAAGATAGACAAAGATCCGAATACAGGAGAGCCCACTGGCATATTACGCGAGACAGCCGCAATGAGAATTGAGGAACTGATCACATATAGCGATGAGGAAATAGTTACGGCCCTGAGGCATGCACTCCATGAAGCGGTTGAGCATGGTCTAACTTCAGTTCATTGCATAGTGCAGACAGCCCAGCATATCAGAGCCTTCCAGAAGCTACTTATACGCGACGAACTCCCCCTACGAGTTTACCTCTTGATATCTGCATCCCTACTACAGAACCTGTCGAGCCTCGGTTTGTATACCGGCTTTGGAAATCCGAAACTAAAGATCGGCGCGATTAAAGTCATGCTTGATGGAAGCATCGAAGGACGTACAGCCGCCCTAACAAAGCCCTACGAAGGGGAACCAGACAATTCTGGGATCCCCTGGCTTACAGAGGAGAAGCTCTACGATATAGTTGGCAAAGCCCACAAAGCAGGTTTCCAGCTGGCCATACACGCCATCGGTGATAGAGCAATTCACATGGTCCTAGATTCCATGGAGCGGATTCTGAAGGAAACGCCAAGGGGCGATCATCGCCATCGCATCGAGCACGCGTCGCTACTGGATAACAAGTCAATAGGTCGAATGAGCAATTTGGGAGTAATAGCGTCAGTCCAACCGATCTTCATAACTCCAGATATCGACTGGATGCTTGAGCCTTTAGGCCACAATAGAGCTACGGAGCTCAGCGAGCGATACCGAACTTTGTTGAAAGCAGGGATCACAGTGACAGCAGGCTCTGACTGCCCAGCAGACTCAACTATGAGTCCCCTCATGGGCATACAGTCTGCAGTGACCAGGCACGGCTTTGCTCCGGTGGAAAGGATCACTGTGGAACAAGCTATATCCCTGTACACAATCAACTCGGCTTTCGCTTCCTTTGATGAAGAATCGAGGGGGACAATAGAGGTCGGAAAACTAGCAGACCTTGTCGTGCTATCGGGTGACCCGGTGGCTATTTCGTCAGACAAGATTGGCGATATAAAGGTGGACCTGACCATCGTAAATGGAGAAGTCGTCTACAAGCGGGCGCATCCCAAAAAATGTTAAACACTGATTTTGCCGCGCGCGTGTTTCTCATCAAGGTTTATTATGAAAGAGTTCGATAATGGCTTTGGGGATTGTTTTGGCTCTTGGACGACTAGTATTATTGTCCGATGACGAAGTCGCGCGTTTGCATGAAACGAGTTTGAGCATACTTCAAGAGATAGGAATAAAAGTTCCAAGCAAGAAGGTGCAGAGTTTGCTTGCTGAACACGGCGCAGAAGTAGATGCTTCTCGTTCCATTGTAAAGATTCCAAGTTCCCTAGCAGAAGAGGCCATTAGAAGTGCGCCGAAAGAGATGGTCCTTTGCGGAAGAGATGAAAGATTCGATCTGGCACTTCCCACCACTGATCTTCCCTTCGTTGCCCCAAACGGTTGTACCGATTTCATGAATGATTTGGAAACTGGTGAGAAGAGAATGACTACGTCTTCAGATTTGAGAGATTCTGCAATTTTGTGTGATTATTTGGATGGTATTGACTTTTTCTGGTCCGTTTGTGTCCCCACAGAAATCCAACCTCCTCTTCAATATGTCCATGGTTTTGCTCTCGCTTTGAATAATATCCGAAAGCATATTCAGTTTCACGCGCTCAGTGCGGAAGAGGCTAAATGGCAAATCAAGTTGGCGTCTGCCGTTGTTGGTGACGAGGAGAAGCTGAGGAGAAGGCCTATATTCTCTTCAATGAATTGCCCTGTTGCTCCACTTGTGTTCGAGAAGAGATCATCTGAAGCCATGATCGAGCTAGCCAGAGCTGGAATTCCGGTTGCACCCATGTCAATGGCTTCAAGCGGCGTTTCAGCTCCTTCAACAGTTGCTGGAACATTGGCCATCGTCAACAGTGAGAGTTTGGCTGCCATGGTCATTCTTGAATGCGCCAATCCAAGCGCTCCGGTGATCTACACTGCAGAATCGTGTCCAGCCGATATGCGAACAGGTGAATTCAATTACGCCGCACCAGAATCTGTCCTCATTGGAGCCGGTGTGGCTCAAATGGCAAGGTTCTATGGGATTCCTTGTTATCCGACTGGAATAGGAATGGATGAGACTCCAAAGGATTGGAGTGAACTTGTCGCTTTCTCAAAAGATCTTGTTTTCGATGCATTAAGCCGTGGAGATATCACCTCGGGTTTTGGAAGTCTTGAAAACGCTGAGGTCTCTTCACTTGAGCAGGTAGTTCTTGATGTTGAAGCGTGGATGCAGGCTTCTGCATATCTGCGTTCCTTCAGAGTTGATGAAGAGACCTTGGGATTCGACGCCATCAGCGAGGCTGGTCCAGGAGGAAACTTCTTGGGGCTCAAGCACACCCTAAAGCACTTTCAACAAGAAATTTGGCTAAAGAAGGAGGCCACAGTTCTTGAACCTTCGACTACCGACTCTCTTGTTAAAAGAGCAAAGGAAAAAGTCAAGCAGATACTCTCCACACACGTGCCGCCTCAACTCGAAGAGGACGTACAGACGGAAATAAGCCAGATTCTCCGTGCCTGTGAAAAAGAAATGTTGTAAGCGTGACTCTACACGTCGAAGAGAACTTGGAGGGATCAGTCTTGCTTACTTTTCTGCGCGCGCGCAAAACCTAAAGAGGAATCTTCTTTTCACCCTCTGAAACAATTCGACTGATTCTCCTTTGCACGTCCCCATCTAGGGGCACTGGCTCATGCGCTACAAGTATCTCCTTAACCTTCTCTCGAGCCACCTGCACAACATCCTTCGACCCAGCATCTACCCAAGCCCTGTAAGAGGATACATTGCTTATCATTGGACGCCAGCACTCCTGGACATGTTCAAGCGTGTGCCTTTCAGTGAGATAATTCCCGCCAGGCCCCACCTTGTTAATCAAGTCCAAAGCCAAAGTCTCCTCATTTACATCAAAGCCCCGTATGAGCCTCAGCAAGATCGTGCCAATCTCGTAATCTATTATCAGTTGCTCAAAAGAGAGAAGGGTATCACCATCCAACAACCCAATCCCGCAGAGTATATCTGCCCCTACTAACGCTGGAGTAAATGCGAAGAACACACTCTCATAGGCTGCTTGGGCTCCAGGAATCTTCGCGCTAGGCCCAAAGCCTCCAACCATCGACGGTATACCATAGTGCTTCGCAATTGCCGCGCCAGCCGCAAACAGCAAAGCAGATTCTGGGGTTCCTCCCCCATAGGTGCCTGTTCTCATGTCTGGCATTGAGGGCACCGCACTGTACATTATAGGGGTTCCTGGATTTGCCAGCTCAATTATCGTAAAGGAACTCAAAACCTCAGCGTTATTCATGACCATTGTTCCAGCAAGTGTAATGGGCGCTGTAATACCGGCGTGCGGCATGCCCATAAAGGCGACTGGAATTCCTACTCTACTGAACTCTAGGGCAGCGTCGGTGGCACCCCCATCAAGGGTTAAGGGTGACACCGTACATTCGAAGGCATGGGCTATGGGCCTCTTTCGGAGTTCTTCCTCGCCTCCAACCACTGCCGCCAACATCTTAACCTCGTAAACTGCTTCTTCGAGTTTAGAGGTTGAGTCCAACGTTATGGGCTTCTCCGTGTTGTTAAGAGAAGCTTCGAGCTCGTGCAACACGTGGGCTTGTGGGGGCACATCGGAAGCTACCACCATGGGCCAGTAGATGTGGAGGTCTTCCAAAGCATCGGCGATGATCGCTGTTGTTGCTACATCCTTCTTTGTAGAGTCTCTCCTTTCGCCAGTTTCGAAGTCGATGGTGGCTACGCCTATGCCATCCGTGGAGACATACACGTGTTTGCCGTCCAACTTGATATCACACTTGGGATTTCTCGCGTGAAGCCTGATGTGTCGTGGAGCCTTCCGCAGGGCTTCTTCAACCAAGTGCGCTGGGATCTTTGCCATATTCTTGCTGTAGTCAACAAACGCGCCTGCGTTATCCAAGATCTTTAAGGCTTTTTCGCTGTAGATTTTGACGCCTGTGTTTTCCATCACGTCCAAGGTTGCCCAGTGGATACTATTTAGGTCATCTTTACTGAGCAAGCTTGATTTTACTTTCCAATATTTGTCGAGTGTTTTGGATGGCATAACACCTTTGCCCCCTGATGCACCATTCTACCGATTTATGGCTATAAATTGTTCGTACGCAAGAATCGCGCGCTCCTAAACAAGTCTGCGCGTGAAAGAAAAGTTTCAACTGAGAAAGTCTTAACTAGGAATCTCTTTCAACATCTTTAACGACAACTGACGGGATTTAGTGGTCAAAATGGTTGGCTTTGAGAAGAGTCCCTTGATGCCGTCTTTCCAGGTTTTCAATGAGGATGGACTTGATGCCATTCACTGGGCTTCACTTGCCGTCCTCGAAAAAACCGGTATAAGGATTCTTCACGGGGAAAGAATCCTGAAGCTGCTAAAAGAAAGCGGTTGCAACGTTGATTTCGAAAAGGAGCTTGTCTTATTCCCATCCTATCTGGTTGAAGAGGCGATAAAGAAGACCGCGAAAGCAGTCACATGGTATGGAAGAAACCCAAAGCATGACTGTAAACTGGATGGCAGACACATCTATTTCACCACAGATACCGAAACAACCAGCACAGTCAACCTCCAGACCGGAGAATGGAAACCCTCAACCAAAGAAGACCTGGAGAGATTAACGAGAGTTACAGACGCTTTAGAGTCATATGCCGCCGGCGGCCACCTAACCACCTGCTTAGACAAGCCGGCGAACACCCGTTGCTTGCACGATTACGCTACTGTCTTGAACAGCACAGAGAAGCCTTGTGGCTGGTCAGTCTATCCCCCCGACCTGGCATCGCAACTGACCGACTACCAACTCGAGATAGCCACTGCAGTTGCAGGAAGCGAGAGGAACTTGCATCAAAGACCCTTGGGAGAAGGCGGCTTTTGCACCGAGTCACCACTCAAGTTTGAGGGGCGATACGTTGAAACTACGCTCCGACTCGCGAAACTCGGCTTCCCCTGCTGGGTAGCCAGTATGCCTCTCGGTGGGGCCACAGCGCCAGTAACGCTCGCCGGATCTCTCGTTCTAACAAACGCTGAGATCTTAGGCGGCCTTTCCGCCATTCAGCTCTTGTGTCCCGGCACCAGCGTCAGAGTCGATTATCTAATGGGGAGCTTAGATATGAAGACCGGTCTGTGGGGCGAAGGCCCAGAGGAAAGCCTTCTATGCGCTGGCGCAGTCGAGATGGCTAGATACTACGGACTTCGCGTGGTGGTCAACGGCTTCCTCAGTTCTGCCAAAGCGTCTGGGGCTCAAGCAAGTTATGAAAAAGTGATGAGTACTGTATTGCCTGTATTGGCCGGGGCGGACGTCGTATACGGAGCAGGCAGCCTCAACGGAGGATTGGCAGCTTCATTCGAAGAGCTTGTGATCGATGATGAGATCTGCAGAGCTCTATTGAAGCTGGTTCAGGGGATCGAGGTAACTGATGAAACATTGGCTCTCGACGTAATCCAAAAGGTAGGGCCTGGCGGACACTACTTGGCTGAAAAGCACACCTTACGTCACTTCAAGAAAGAACACTTCTTCCCCGAACTTGCAGACAGAAGTAGCTATGACGCTTGGAAGAAAGCAGGAGGGAAAAACATCGCCAAGAGAGCTAGGGAAAAGGTCGAAGAGCTTCTGAAAGAACACTGGCCAACACCACTGGATAAAGATATCCAGAAGGAAATCTCAGAAATTATCAGGAGAGCAGAAAAGAAACTGCCGAAGAGCGAATCATGAGATACTGCGGAAAGCAATGTCGAAATTCTTTTAAAAAGAATCCATTCTTAATCGCGTTGTGGAACTACTAGACAAGATCACGGTTCAGTTGAATCCTAAAGAAGTGTTGAGACAGTTACACTTGGGCACGGAACACCTAGAAGGTGTTCAAGAGTTGGTTGAAACCACTCATTCTTTGATACGCCCCAGAGTAATCTATGAGGTTTCCTATGTTACCCATCGAAATGAGAATACCGTAGATATCGATGGCGTAAGGTTTACCAGTCGTGTTCTTAGAGTGAATCTAGATGGAATAGAACGAGTTTTTCCATATGTTGTGACGATTGGAAGGGAGTTGGAGAACACAGCTACCTCACTCGGCAACATCGTAAAACAGTTTTACTTGGAAACAATAGGCGACATAGCTTTAGACCATGTCGGAAAGTATCTTGAAGATCATTTGAAGAGGAAATACGGACTTGGGAAAATATCAGAGATGAACCCTGGTTCCCTAGAGGATTGGCCAATAACACAACAGAAAAATCTGTTCTCAATCCTTGGCAACGTTGAGGACTTGGCTGGAGTCAAGTTAACTGAAAGCCTTTTGATGATCCCAAGAAAATCTGTATCTGGGATATACTTTCCAACAGAAGTTACGTTCTATAGTTGTCAGTTGTGCCCGAGAAAAAACTGCGAGCAAAGACAAGCACCATATGATGAAAACTTGAAAGATAAATACAAGATATAGAATATTATCCGCGCAAACAAACAGGGAGAAAAAAAGTTGAAAATCGTGGTTTTGGGCGGGACCGGACTAACTGGGAGGTGTGCCGTGAGAGATCTCGCTGAAAACCCCGAAGTGTCCGAGGTTGTCCTTGCCAGTAGAAGCTTGTCCAAGGCACAAGAAATTGCTGAAGAGATAAGCAACAAGAAAATCTCTATCGCACAATTCGATGCGACAAAATACGACACCATAGTAAAAGCAATTAAAGACTCTAATGTTGCCATCAACGCTGTTCAGTACTACTACAACATCGACATCATGAAAGCCTCACTGGAAGCCAATGCTCATTACCTCGACTTGGGAGGCCTATTTCACACAACCCTAAAACAGATGGAATTAAGTGAGAGCTTCAAGAAAGCCGGGTTGACGGCAATCCTAGGCATTGGAGAATGCCCTGGAATAACCAACGTGATGGCGAGACACGCAGTAGATAGACTCGACTCAGTTGAATCAATCCTTGTAAGAGACACGTGGGTAGATTTCACAGAAGGAGGACCACCGTTCGTAGTGACATGGTCCCTCTCAACGCTATTTGACGAAATGACGATGCCTGCAGTGATATTTGAAAACGGCCAATACAAGGAAGTCCCACCCTTATCAGGCAAAGAGACCATGACCTTTCCAGAACCATTCGGCACCCAAGATCAATACCATACAATCCACTCTGAAGCCGCCACCTTCCCAAAATCCTTCAGAGAGAAAGGAATAGAAAACGTGAACTGGAAGGAAGGAGGTCCAGGCTTCCTTGACATCAAAATGTTTGTTGACGCAGGTCTCGCCGGCGAAGAACCAATGAATATAGAAGGCATGAAAATATCGCCACGACAATTCCTGCTAAGCCTATTGCAATCTAGAAATCTAATGGGCCCACCGAAAGGCGTAACACCAGACGACTGGGAAGTAACAAGAATCATAGCAATTGGAAAGAAGAAAGGGGATAAGGTATCCTATACGATGGACTCGATTTTCCGATCAAACAAAGAATGGAGAGCAACCGCCGGTGAAGTTGCAGTGGGAGTTCCCGCATCAATCGCTGCCCAAATGTTAGCAAAAGGAGAAATCGACATGAAGGGCGCGATCCCCCCAGAGGTTTGCATTGAACCCAAGTTATTCATGAGTGAACTAGCAAAAAGAAACATCAAAATCCATGAAACCGTCAAAAGAACCGTTCGATAGATACATAGAACACTGAATCAACATCACATCCCCCCTTGAACCTTTCTCTCACCAGAGGCACGTGCCAGAAAATGGGAAAGACGCTAGAAAGGAAGAAATGTCACTCGACCTCTTGGCGGTAAGTTTTTCTGAAAATGAAGCACATATAAATCATCCTTGCTTGGAGGGTCACAGCAGACGCCGAATACAAACCACAAAATTTCCAAAGCATTTCCGAAAGGTAGGCTAGCCTACTTCGTAACGAGTAACATTCACAAGTTCAATGAAGCCCGTTCTGTCCTCGCCGAAAGTAAGATCGCAACTGCTATGCTCAAATTGGAAACAATCGAAATTCAGGACGACAACCTCGAGACCATCGCAAAGACTACTGCTATAGACGCCGTTAAAGGATGTGGCTTACCCATAATCGTAGAGGACTCTGGGCTCTTCATAAAGGCACTGGAGGGCTTCCCAGGACCATACTCCTCTTATGTTTACAGAACACTGGGAACAAAAGGGATTCTAAAACTGATGGAAGACATAGATGAGAGAGACGCTCTGTTTCACTCCATAGTCGCCTTCAACAGCCAAAAGGAGTCTCCGAAATGCTTTAGTGGCAAGGTTAAGGGAAAGATAGCTATGGAAGAACGGGGAAGCTCTGGCTTTGGCTTTGATCCTATATTTAGACCCTCAAACAGCCACATGACGTTCGCTGAAATGACAACCGAAGAGAAGAACAAGCATTCGCATCGCGGCAAGGCCCTCCGTAAATTCGCTAGGTGGTACACATCAAAGCCTTAACAAAGGTTTTAAATACCTGCGAGTCCCGTTTTTTAAGAGCTTTCGGAGGATGAGAATTGCCAAAGAAGCATCGGGGGGTTTCGCATTCAACAAGACCGGTGAGCAAGAGACCGCCCACATGGTGCAAATACAAGCCAGAGGAAGTGGAAGCTATAATTGTCAAGCTAGTGAAGGAGGGACATCCACCTAGCAAGATCGGCACAATTCTCCGCGACCAACATGGCATACCGCTTACCAAAGCGATTACTGGAAAGACAATAACTCGCATCCTTAAAGAAGCTGAACTCGCATCCTCCCTTCCCGAAGACTTCGGAAACCTGTTGAGAAAGGCTACTCGTCTCCGTGTTCACCTTGAAAAGAACAAGAAAGA